>Ga0207837_1000005_pt1 | contig 43291 bp, 44 predicted proteins | sample LuqExpMetageno58_FD_187816 | JGI IMG/M metagenome (GOLD analysis project Ga0207837, IMG submission 187816) | Tropical forest soil microbial communities from Luquillo Experimental Forest, Puerto Rico - Sample 58 (SPAdes) | ecosystem: Environmental > Terrestrial > Soil > Tropical forest ... | reverse complement strand
GGAAGAGGACGACGTCGAAGACGACCGCGCCTCGGCCTGGCTCGGCATGATCGCGCACGCGCTGTTGAGCTGGCAGGCCTGCGCGAGCCGGTTCATTCGTGGCGCCGTGCGCAGGCCGCTCCCCGCCCCAGCGGGTGGGCGGCAGGAGCCGCACTTCGATAGCCAGGCGGCGCTGATCGAGCCAGCCGTCGCCGACGAGGAGGGGCAAGATGTGGCGCAACCCGCGCCCAAGCGCCGCGCACGTGTGCCAGCGCGCCGCTCCGCCAATGGGTACGTATTACCGTCGCTCAGCTTCTTGGCCGCGCCACGGTCCTCCGAACGCACCACGCTATCGAAGGACCTCATCGACGCCAATGCCGTGGCTCTGGAAAGCGTGCTCGGCGACTTCGGCGTCCGCGGCGAAATCATCAACACGCATCCCGGCCCGGTCGTCACGCTGTACGAGCTAGAGCCGGCGCCCGGCATCAAGTCGTCGCGTGTCATTGGCCTCGCCGACGACATCGCTCGCTCGATGAGCGCGGTATCAGCGCGCGTCGCCGTAGTGCCCGGCCGCAACGCCATCGGCATCGAGCTACCCAATCCAACTCGCGAGAAAGTCTACTTGCGCGAATTGCTCAGCGGCAGTGATTACAACGAGAGCTCCGCTAAGCTCGCGCTTTGCCTCGGCAAGACCATCGGCGGTGAATCTGTGATTGTCGATCTCGCGCGCATGCCGCATCTCCTGATCGCTGGCACGACGGGCTCCGGCAAGTCGGTTGCCATCAACACTATGATCCTGTCGCTGGTCTACCGGCTACGCCCCGACCAGTGCCGGCTAATCATGGTTGATCCCAAGATGCTCGAGCTCTCCGTCTATGACGGCATCCCGCATCTGCTGACACCCGTGGTCACGGATCCGAAGAAGGCGGTCGTCGCACTCAAATGGGCGGTGCGCGAGATGGAAGAGCGTTACAAGAAAATGTCCAAGCTGGGGGTCCGGAACGTCGACGGCTACAACGCGCGACTTGCCGAAGCGATGACGAAAGGCGAGCGTCTCACCCGCATCGTTCACACCGGCTATGACAGGAGTACCGGAGAAGCGATCTACGAGAAGGAGGAGCTCGAGTTTGACCTGCTGCCCTACCTAGTGGTGATCGTCGACGAGATGGCCGACCTGATGATGGTCGCCGGCAAGGATATCGAAGGTGCCATCCAGCGCCTGGCGCAAATGGCGCGCGCCGCCGGCATCCATGTGATCCTTGCCACGCAGCGCCCGTCGGTCGACGTCATCACCGGTACCATCAAGGCGAACTTCCCGACCCGCATCTCCTTCCAGGTTACGTCGAAGATCGACAGCCGCACCATCCTGGGCGAGCAAGGCGCCGAGCAGCTGCTCGGCCAGGGCGACATGCTGTACATGGCAGGGGGCGGGCGCATCAGCCGCGTACACGGTCCATTCGTGTCGGACGACGAGGTCGAGAAGGTTGTGCGCCACCTCAAGTCGCAGGGCCAGCCGGAATATCTCGAGGAAGTCACCGCCGGCGATCCGGAAGAAGACGAGGATGGCGCGGTGTTCGACTCGACCGGCATGGGACTAACCGAAGGCAGCGACCTCTATCAGCAAGCTGTCGCCATCGTTAAACGCGACCGCAAGGCTTCGACCTCCTACATCCAACGCCGCCTGCAGATCGGCTACAATCGCGCCGCCACCATCATGGAACGGATGGAACAGGAAGGCATCGTCGGCCAGCCCAACCATGCCGGCAAGCGCGAGATTCTGATTCCGGAAAATCCGGCCGACGATCGTTATTAGACCTGTCTCGAATAAGCGAATATTCGAGCCGTGAAATCGCCACATGCTGCCTCTACAGCAGCGGGCTCCGAAGCGGGGACTGAATGACCGGACAATTCATGGCGCGATATGCGACGGCGGCGATGACGGCCTTGTTCGTCTGTCTGATTGTCGTGCCGGCGCAGGCACAGAACGTGACAATGCCAACCCCGCGCCAACAGCAAGCAACCGGATCGATTGCGACGCCCGCCCCGACGGCGCGGGGCACCGTCGGACAGGCCCCACAACGGCAACAGCCGAATCCGGTCTTCAATCCGTTCGCCAGCTTGCTGGGTCGCCCTAGTTTCAGCAGCTCTTTCAGTCCCGAACAGCGTAGCATTATCGACCGGGTCAATAATTACCTTTCCAACACACAGATCTTGTCGGGCCGCTTCGTCCAGGTCGGCCCCGACGGGCGCCGGACGGCGGGCGAGTTCCATATTGCCAAGCCCGGCCGAGTCCGTTTCGAATACGACGACCCCAGCCCGATCGAGCTGATTGCCGACGGCCAATCGGTCGTCGTGCGCGACCGGCGCCTGGCCACGCAGGATGTCTATCCGCTGTCGCAGACGCCGCTGCGCTTCCTGCTTTCCGACCATGTCGACCTAATGCGTGACACCAAGCTGCTCGCCGTCTCTGCCGACGACATGTTCAACACCGTGGTTGTCGAGGAGAAGAACGGCATCGTCGGCACCAGTCGGCTAATGATCATGTTCGGCGCCAAGGACATGCAGCTCAAGCAGTGGACGGTCACCGATCCGCAGGGCTATGACACCACAGTCGCGGTGTACAACCTTGACACCAGCCGACGCCCCGACCCATCGATGTTCAAGATCGACTACACAAATTATCACAACTAGCGCTCGCTGTTGGAAAAGGGATGGATGGCCTGGACAAGTCCGGCCGTGACATTGAATTTCCCACCGGCTACGCCATGACTCATTGCATGCCGCTTAAAGTCAGCACATGGAACATCAACTCCGTCCGCCTGCGGATCGACCTCGTCGCTCGCTTCCTCAAGAGCGCGCGGCCTGATCTGCTGTGCCTGCAGGAAACTAAATGCCCCGATGACGCATTCCCGCTCAAGCGTTTCAAACGGCTCGGCTACGAGTACGCCGCGCTCAACGGCCAAAAGGGCTATCACGGCGTCGCCGTTATCTCGCGTTTCCCGTTCGAGATAACCGACATGCAGATCTTCTGCGGCAAGACGGACTGCCGACACATCTCGGTGATGCTAGGCGAACGCGCCGGCTTAGGCGACCCGATCACGTTGCATAATTTCTACGTCCCGGCCGGCGGCGATGAGCCGGACCCGGCAATCAATCCGAAATTTCAGCACAAGCTCAATTTCCTCGACGAAATGCGCGCACATCCCGGCTTGCGGCCAGAAAGGTCGCAGCGCGCCATCTTGGTTGGCGACCTCAACGTCGCACCACTCGAGCACGACGTCTGGAACCACAAGCAGATGATCAAGGTTGTCTCCCACACGCCGATCGAATGCGAAAAGCTGAACGCCGCGCGTGGTGCCGGGCAATGGATCGACTCCATGCGCGTGCTCAAACCTGAGCCCGAGAAGCTCTATACATGGTGGAGCTATCGCGCAGTGGACAACTGGAAAACCAGCGACCGCGGTCGCCGCCTCGATCACGTCTGGACCTCGGACGCGCTAGCCGACCGTGTCTCAGCCATCGAGATCGCTAAGAATTACCGTGGCGCCGTGCACCCGTCGGATCACGTGCCGGTGACCGCGACGCTGGAAATCTAGTCGATCTTTTTCAGCGCATTCTTCACGCTACCAAGCTCGTGGGTCCAGCTATCGATCCGGTCAGCTACCATTTCGCGCAATTGCTCCGCAGCAACCGGATAGCCTTCGAGCGTTTTCCGGAACAGGCTGCGCGAAATACGGATCACCACTGTGGGCTCCTTGGCGATGGCGGTTGCCGGGCACACCATATCGGTCAGCAAGGCCAATTCGCCGATCAACGTGCCGGGCCCGGCCGTCACCTGCTTGCCTTCCATCGGCGAATTCGGCTCCAGCACCAGCGAGCCTTCTTGCACGACGTAGCCGCCGTCGGCGAGCTCGCCGGCATAGAACAGCACCGCGCCGCTGTGCAGGTTACGCGTCTCCGCGCCAATCGCGAGGATGCGGAGCGCCTGCCGGCCGAGCACCGCAAAAGTCGGCACCTGTTCGAAAAAAGCGATGTCGTCCTCCAGGGCCATAGGCGCTACATCGCGCTCACGGCACCAGCTTGTAGCCGCCGGCTTCCGTCACTAGGATCGCCGGTGCAGCTGCGTCCTTCTCAATCTTTTGGCGCAGCCGGTAGATGTGCGTCTCCAACGTGTGCGTGGTGACGCCGGAATTGTAGCCCCACACCTCCTGCAACAGCGTGTCGCGCGACACCGGCTTATGCGCCGCACGATACAGATAACGCAGGATGGCGGTTTCCTTTTCGGTCAGCCGCACCTTGCTACCCTTCGGGTTAAGCAGGAGTTTCGAGCTCGGGCGAAAGGTGTAGGGCCCGATGGTGAAGACGGCGTCCTCGCTTGCTTCATGCTGGCGCAGTTGCGCGCGAATGCGCGCAAGCAGGACAGCGAAGCGGAATGGCTTGCTGACGTAATCGTTGGCTCCGGATTCGAGCCCGAGAATGGTGTCCGAATCGGTATCATGTCCGGTCAGCATGATGACCGGCGCCTTGAAGCCGTTCTTGCGCAGGATACGCACCGCCTCACGCCCATCGACGTCCGGTAGGCCAACATCCATGATCACTAGGTCGATCTGGCCGCTCTTGGCCGCCTGCACGCCCTTGGTCCCACTGTCCACCGCAATAGCGTCAAACTCCTCGTGCAGCGCCAGTTGCTCGACCAGTGCGTCACGCAGCTCCGCATCGTCGTCGACAATCAGAATGGTACGCTTGTTGGGCATCGCTTAACAAAATCCAGGGGATTATTCGCGAAGTAGAGCATCCGGGGCTAAAAGAGCAAGCGCGAACTGTATTTAGCATGGATTTGATGAGATTTTCGGCGTGCCGCGAGCAAAACCGGACCGATCGTTGCAGCGGCTGATGGTCCGGCGCAAGCCGGGCGAGCCGAGGCGCGGCGTCCTGGTGGCGGGTCAGCTGGCGCTACCGGTGGCGCTCGGGCGCACCGGCATCAAGGCCAACAAGCGCGAAGGCGACGGGGCAACACCGCGCGGCAACTTCCGGCTCAAGCGGCTGTGGTGGCGCGCCGACAGGCACCCGCGTCCACGCACTTTGTTGCCGACGCGGCGAATTCGCGCCAACGACGGCTGGTGCGAGGATCCGCGCGACCGTCACTACAACCAACCGATAAAGTTGCCGCTTGGCTCGAATGCCGATTGCCTCGCGCGCACGGATAATCTCTACGACTTCATCATTGAGATTGATCACAACACGCTCCCGCGCATCGCTGGCCGCGGCAGCGCCGTCTTTATCCATGCCGCGCGCCCGGAGTTCGCGCCGACCGCAGGGTGCGTCGCACTCGATATAGTTGCGTTGCGGCGGTTGCTTTCGCGTGTCGGGCCACGCACGCGCATCATGGTTGAGTAATTGTTACTATCAGCGCGTCTTTATCGACCATTTATATCAGCAGCAGAACACTGACATTGGCGTGCACATCAACACCGATAGCCTGGTAAGCCGGTATTTCGCGATCGTTAGGCCTCAGCCCGTTCTCCGAAAATAGCGCTGCCGACGCGCACGTGCGTGGCGCCGAGCATAATTGCCGTGGTGTAATCGGCGCTCATGCCCATCGACAGTAGCTTGAGGCCGTTGCGTCGGGCGATCTTGGCGGTCAGCGCGAAATGCGGACCGGGCGCATCTTCCAGCGGCGGAATGCACATCAGCCCGGAAACGATCAGTCCGTAGCGATCGCGGCACTGCTTGAGGAATTCGTCGGCTTCCTGCGGCAGCACACCAGCTTTCTGCGGCTCTGCACCAGTATTGATCTCGACAAACAACAACGGCGAGCGCTTCTGCCTAATCATCTCCTTCGCCAGCACCTCGCATAGTCTTGGACGATCCACCGAGTGGATGGCATCGAATAGTGCCACCGCCTCCTTCGCCTTGTTCGACTGCAGCGGGCCGATCAGATGCAATTCGATACCTGCATGCTTGGCCGTGAGCGCCGGCCATTTAGCTTTGGCCTCCTGTACGCGGTTTTCCCCAAACACGTGCTGGCCAGCTGCGATCACCGGCTCGATCTGTTCGGCCGCGAACGTCTTCGATACTGCGATCAGCGTCACCGACGCAGGATCGCGCCCCGCGTCGCTACAGGCGCGTGCGATCTTGTCACGCACATGTTCCACACCTATTGTGGTTGCAACGGCAACGGCCATGCGCTGCCTATAACGCAACGGGTCATCGCCCGCCACTTCAAATCAACGGGCTTTGGCGGCAGAAGGTGATGCCCTCGCCAGCGATCGCGGAGAGTAACTGCTGGTTGACCACCTCGAATACGCCGTCCGTCGAGCGAATCGTGTTGGTCGTCAGTAGCCGCCGTAAAGTATTGTTGGTGTGAACCAGCGATATGCCGAGCGTGTCGGCGAGACGCTGTTGCGTTAATGGAAACTGGATCGAGTTATTCTTGGTAAGGCCGGCTTCCCTGGCGCGTGAAAAAGACATGCAAAGCAGCAAAGCAGTGGACGTCTCGCCATTGGTTAGCACGACGACGGTACGCCGTATTTTCCGTTGCTCATGATGTCTTGAATTTTAATGGTTACACCGCACCTTCCTGTTGCCCATGCCAACCCTTGCCGGAGGTGACAGGTTCCTTCGATTTTGTCGGCGAATTTGCTCCGCCCGGTTGACCGCTGGGCCGCTTTCATATCTGTTCCGCGCGTCCTAAAAGACCCCGTCAATGACCGCCGATTCGAGCAAAAACGACCGCTACAACGCCCGCGCGGCCGAGGCCCACTGGCAGAAGACCTGGGCCGAACGGGGCATTTTCGCCACCAAGAACGACGACCCCCGCGAGAAATATTACGTGCTGGAGATGTTCCCATATCCGTCGGGGCGTATCCACATGGGCCACGTGCGTAACTACACTATGGGCGACGTGGTGGCGCGCTTCAAACGCGCGATGGGCTTCAACGTGCTGCATCCAATGGGCTGGGATGCCTTCGGCATGCCCGCGGAGAACGCGGCGATCGACCGTAAGGTGCACCCGAAGGCGTGGACCTACGACAACATCGCCACCATGAAAAAGCAGCTCATGTCGATGGGACTGTCGCTCGACTGGACGCGCGAAATCGCGACTTGCGATCCATCCTACTACAAGCACCAGCAGAAGATGTTCCTCGACTTCCTCGCCGCCGGGCTGGTGGCGCGCGAGTACCGTAAGGTCAACTGGGATCCCGTCGACCAGACCGTGCTCGCCAACGAGCAGGTGATCGACGGCCATGGCTGGCGCTCGGGCGCGCTGGTCGAGCAACGCGACCTGTTCCAATGGGTGTTCAAGATCAGCGACTATGCTGAGGATCTGCTCGACGCGCTCGAAACGCTCGACCGCTGGCCAGAGAAGGTCCGACTGATGCAGAAGAACTGGATCGGCCGCTCGGAAGGCCTGCTGCTACGCTTCGCGCTCGATCCGGCGACCACGCCGAACAAGGAGCGCGAACTGGAGATCTTCACCACGCGGCCGGACACTTTGTTCGGCGCCAAGTTCATGGCGCTCTCGCCGGATCATCCGCTCGCCGCGGCCGCCGCTGCGAAAAATCCCAAGCTCACCGAGTTCATCGAACGGTGCCACCGGATGGGCACCTCGCAGGCGGCGATCGACACCGCCGAGAAACTCGGCTTCGACACCGGCATGAAGGCCGTGCATCCGTTCGACACCAATTGGAAACTGCCGGTCTATGTGGCTAACTTCATCCTAATGGAATACGGCACTGGCGCCATTTTCGGCTGCCCGGCGCACGACCAGCGCGACCTCGATTTCGTCAACAAATACGGGCTCGGCAACACTCCGGTGGTCTGCCCGCCCAACCAGGATCCGAAAACCTTCGTCATCACCGACACTGCCTACGTCGGCGAGGGACACATGATCAATTCGCGCTTCCTCGACGGCATGACCATCGACGAAGCAAAGGAAGAAGTCGCCAAGCGGCTGGAGCGGGAAACGCGCGACAATCTTCCGGTGGCGCAACGCCAGGTTAACTACCGCCTGCGCGACTGGGGCATCTCGCGCCAACGCTATTGGGGCTGCCCAATCCCGATCATCCACTGCGACAAATGCGGCACGGTGCCGGTGCCGGAAAAAGACCTGCCGGTGACGCTGCCGGAAGACGTGACCTTCGACAAGCCGGGCAATCCGCTCGACCGCCACCCGACCTGGAAGAACGCCAAGTGCCCACAGTGCGGCGGCGCCGCGCGGCGTGAGACCGACACCATGGACACCTTCGTCGACTCGTCCTGGTACTTCGCGCGCTTCACCGACCCGTGGAATACAAAGGTCCCAACCGACCGTAAGACGGTCGACGCTTGGCTACCCGTCGACCAATACATCGGCGGTATCGAACACGCGATTCTGCATCTCCTCTATTCGCGCTTTTTTACGCGCGCCATGCACAAGACCGGCCACGCTGGCATAGACGAGCCCTTCGCCGGCCTGTTTACGCAGGGCATGGTGGTGCACGAGACTTACCGCACTAAAGGCGGCGACTGGGTGATGCCGGCGGAGGTGAAGGTCGAAGGCTTGGGCAGCGCGCGCGGCGCCACGCTCGCTGCAACCGGGGAGCCTATCGAGATTGGCTCGGTCGAGAAGATGTCGAAGTCGAAGAAGAACACTGTCGACCCCGAAGATATCATCGCCGCCTATGGCGCCGACACCGCGCGCTGGTTCATGCTGTCCGACTCGCCGCCCGAACGCGACGTGATCTGGACCGAAGAAGGCGTGCAGGGTGCATGGCGCTTCGTGCAGCGGCTCTGGCGGCTCGTCGGCGAGATCGCCGAGGTTAATGCGCCGGCTGCGCATCCCGATGCTTTCGGCGAACGGGCGCTGGTCGTACGCAAAGCCGCGCACCGCGCGCTCGCCAACGTTTCCGACGATATTGCCAAGCTGCGCTTCAACCGCTGCGTCGCACACATCTACGAATTCGCCAATGCGCTATCGGACGCGATCGGTTCTGCGGAAACCGCACCTTCGCCTGATTTTGCCTGGGCCCTGCGAGAGGCTGGCGACATCCTGGTCTGCCTGTTTCACCCGATGATGCCGCATCTGGCCGAGGAATGCTGGGCCGCACTTGGTCATAAGACATTGGTATCGGCCGAAGCTTGGCCACAGGTCGAACCCGCTCTGCTGGTGGAAAATACCATCACATTGCCGGTGCAAATCAACGGCAAGAAGCGCGCCGACGTCACTGTGGCGCGTGATGCGGAAAGGGAGGACATTGAGACTGCCGTTCTGGCCCTTAATGCGGTAAAAAGGGCGCTGGACGGCAAACACCCGAAAAAGGTCATCGTCGTCCCGTACAGGATTGTCAATGTGGTCACCTGAAACTACACGCCTCACCGGGATTGTTGGAGCGCTCGCGCTGGCGGGCCTGACCGCGGGCTGCTTTCAACCGCTTTACGGCAATCAGGCTTCGATTGCTGGGGCGCCGGGCTTGACCGATCGATTGAGCAGCGTCGATGTGCCGCCGATCGATGCGCCGAACGGAACCCGCCTCTCCCGCGTTGGCCTCGAGGTGCGCAACGATCTAATTTATGGGCTCACGGGCGGCCAGAGCGCCGGGCCAACGAATTACAAGCTGGTGGTGCGGCTCACGTCACAACAGCAGCAGGTGATCGTCGACATCCAGACCGCACGACCAGACGTCTTGGATTACGGCATCGACGCGACTTATTCGCTGATCGACGTCACCTCCGGCAAGACAGTCGTAACCGGCCAGACTTTCTCGCGCGTCTCCTACAATATTCCCGGCCAGCAGCAACGCTTTGTCGGCGAACGCGGGCTACGCGATGCCGAAAACCGCGCCGCCCAGGTGATCGCCGACAGTATCCGCGCGCGGCTAGCATCTTATTTCGTGGCCGGCGCATAAGTCTTGCCGTGCGCGCCCGCTTGCCACAATGACTACCGTCAAGTCCTCCGAGATCGATCGTTTCATCGCCAAGCCGGATCCGGACCGCCCGATCGTGCTGGTCTTCGGGCCCGATGCTGGACTGGTGCGCGAACGCGTTGAAACGCTAGTGCGGGCATCAGTCGACGATCCCAATGATCCATTCGTGCTGGCGCGTATCGAGGGCGAGGAGCTTTCCGCCAATCCGGTGCGGCTGTTGGAGGAGGTGCACACCATTCCGCTGTTCGGCGGCTGCCGTGCCGTGCTGGTGAAAGCCGGCAGCCGCAATATCGCCGCGGCGCTTGAGCCAGTGCTTGCTTCGCCCCCGAGCGACTGCCGCGTGATCATCGAGGCTGGCGATCTCGGTAGATCGTCGCCGCTGCGCACACTTTGCGAGAAGGCGAAGGTGGCCGCAGCACTACCTTGCTACGCTGACAGCGAGCGCGAACTGGCGCGGCTGATTGATGAGGAAATGCGCGCGGCCAATTTAACGCTGGCGCCCGATGCCCGCTCCGCGCTGCTAGCGCTGCTCGGCGGCGACCGCATGGCGTCGCGCAACGAAGTGCGTAAGCTCGCGCTCTATGCGCAGGGTAGGAAAACCGTAGCGCTCGCCGATGTCATGGCCGTGGTATCGGATGCTTCCGCTATGGCGCTCGATGGTGTGATCGACGCCGCTTTCGCGGGCAAGACCGGCGAAGTGGATATCGAATTCGGCAAGGCGCGCGCGAGCAGCGCTTCACCGGCAGCAATCATCTCGGCTGCGATCCGCCAGGTCGCTAACCTGCACAAGATGAAACTCGCGGTTGAGGCCGGCGAGGGCATTGAGTTCGTCATGAAGCGCGGTGCACCGCCAGTGCATTTTAGCCGCGAGGCGGCGGTCGGCGCGGCACTGCGAGCATGGACACCGGCTCGCCTTTTGCGCGCCATGGCAGAGCTCGCCGCCGCTTCACTCGACATGCGCCGCAATGCCGCGCTAGCGGAGGCGATCGCGCAGCGCACGCTGCTATCGCTGGCGGTGCGTGCCCGGCGTAAGGAATCTTGACTACAAGTTCAACTGGTAGCTATGCGGCACCCAGCGATAGGCGACACCTGTTTTCTCGATCCAGCCGAGCCCCGGGAACGGCATGTGGAAGCCGGCGACCATGAGCCGTTCGCTCGCCACCATGTCAAGGATGCGCTTGCGTGTGGCCACCGCTTTGTCTTTCTCATCGTCAACGTCGAGATGCAGGTCGGGCCGCTGGATCGCCACAACATAATGATTACAGGTATCCGCCCAGTTGAGTAGCCGTTTGCCCTCGCTTTCGATATGAAAGGCCAGCAGTCCGGGCGAATGACCATAGGCTTCGACCGCCCGAATGCCGGGCACCACTTCGTCGCCCGGCTTGATGAAGGTCGCGCGATCAGCTACCGGCAGACAGATTTTGACGTAGAGCTCGCGGTTGAATTTGCGCGCCTCGCGCACATTCTCGCCTTTCTTCCAGAAATCGAAATCGACGGCGCCGAATACGTACCGGGCCCTCGGGAACACCGGCTGCCCACCTTTCGTCAAGCCGCCGATGTGGTCAGGGTGCCCGTGGGTGATGATGATCACATCAACATCCTCTGGCTTGTAACCGGCCTGCGCCAGACGCGCGACTAAATTGCCCGGCGGCAGCCGGCCCTTGAGCTGCTCGTATTCGGCGCTGAGCGTGCCGTTGCCGCTGTCGAACAGTACGAGCTCCTTCCCGGTGTTTACCAGCGTCGGGGTGAAAGGATGTTCGTAGCGGTCAGCGTCGATACGGTTTACCGCTGCCAGCGCCTTAACCTCAGCTGCCGCCGCTTCGCCGCCGAAACTCGGGGTAAGCCCCGTGCGGATCACCTTGGAATCCATGATGGTCGCGACTTCGAAGTCGCCGAGCTTGAAGCGAAAGATGCTCGGCTGCATTTCGCCTTGCATTGAAGCGGGCACCGGTATCCTCCGTTGTTTGTCTCGATGATTAGCAGCTTATTCGGCTGTACGGCAATTCACTCCACGGTCGCAGCATGAGCCCCGCTGCAGTCTCTGGCGTCCGGCCGACGAGCCGCTTAGGCTTGGTCGGTCAGCTTGAACCGGGAGTTGTCGATGGCCAGGAAGACGCGCAGGAAGAATTCGGCTTCGAGGAAAAAGAAGAAATCCGCGACGGAGCGGAAAAAACGCAGAGCCGCGACCAAGAGAAGATCCGCGGGGCGCGGGAAGGCGGCGCGGCGGGTTAAGCACAAGGGAGTGATCGCGGCGATCGCCGGCGCTGCGCGGGCCGTCGTGTCCACCTTGACCGACGCTGAGCGTCTGCACCACAAGATGGAGCCGCACGTCTCGCCGGATCCGGAATAGTTTATATTCGGCGGCCATCTCAATGCGATCACAAACTCATGGCCCCGATCAGAAAAGCAAGCCGTTAATCTTAAGCCGGCAGCCCGATGATCGTCTTGAAGCGCGCGCGATAGGCCGGCCAGGCTTCGGGGTTGACCAGGCGCGGCGGCCGTCCGCCCTTGAGGATGCCGACGATCTGATCAGCCGCCTGCTCGGCGGTCGCCCGGCGCGCTTCAGTGGTGACACCGGCGGTGTGAAATGTCGCGATCACGTTGTGCAGCGTCAACAACGGGTGCTGTAGCGGCGGCGGCTCCTGATCCCAGACGTCCACGCCGGCGCCGCTGAGATGCCCCGATTGCAACGCCGCGAACAGCGCCGCCTCGTCGTGGATGCCGCCACGCGCGGTGGTGATGAAGGCGGCGCCCTTCTTCATGCGAGCGAAGGCGCGCGCGTCCATCATGCCTAGCGTCTCGCTCGTGCGTGGACAGTGGATAGACACGAAGTCGGACTGCACCAGTGCTTCGTCCATTGACACCGAGCGCGCGCCTCGCCGCGCAATCTCTTCCGCGCTGACGTAAGGATCGTAGGCAAGCACGGTCATGTCGAAGGCTCGCGCCAGTTGGGCGACACGCCTACCGACGTGACCGATGCCGATCAGGCCGACAATCTTGCCAGAAATCTCCCGCCCCATCAGCTCCTCCCGCGCATAGCCGCGTTCGCGCCGCAAACGCCGGTCGGATTCGGTGAGCCGCTTAGACAGCGAGAGCATCATGCCGAGCGTGTGCTCGGCGACCGATCGCGCATTCATGCCGGCCTGATTGACCACGATGATGCCTGCCCTGGTGCAGGCCTCGACGTCGATAGTGTCATAACCGGCGCCGGTGGCGGAGACGCACACCAGTCTGGGACAGCGCTTGAGCAGGTCGGCGGTCGCGAACCATTGCCGCGGCAGCTCATCTTTCGCCGAGGAGACCAGATACACATGCGCCTCCGCAAGCGCGACCCAGGCATTGTCGTCTGCTCCCTCTCGCTTGCAGGTCCGCAGCTCGATGTCGGCTTCGCGCGCAAAGCGGGCGCCCATCACCGGATCGTAGGGAAAATCAAGGCGAACGACGGTTTTGAGGTTGGCGGGCATTGGGCCCCGGTGACGACGGACGCACCGGTCACTGTCATACACGAAGTCGCCGCGCGAGCGCTGGATCCCATTGGCACCGATAGGCGATGTAGTCGCCATATTGGCGATGGACACTGGTGATTACTGCGTACTTGCGGTGACGTGCGCAATTGGCTTGTGCGAGTTCGAGCGCGTTGTGCTCCGCCTCCGGTGACCACGGAATAATGCCGCCGGTGTCGTTACCCCACGGCCCATACACGCCAGCGCAGGACATCAAGGGCAATGCCATAGCGGCCAGCACGGCAATGCATCGGTTCATTGGGTCAGCATGCCGAAACGAGTGACATAGGGCAACACATCTCGTCGTCTGGGCTTTGAGCGGTCGCGCTCAGATCTTTTTGCGTGCGTTCCGTTCGTTAGCAGACGACAACGCGAGTCGAGCCGCAGCCGTAGTGGCTACTGTCGTCGGTGGCGAGCGCTCCGCCCGAGATTCCGGACTGCGACTCGTGCCCTCTTCTGCCCTTGAACCCTAGTTTGGATAGCGCGTTCCCGGAAGGATGCCAGTTTCAAGCGTGCTCAGCGGCTATCATGTAGTGTTCGCTTGTCTGCCGTCGATAGGCGGCGATCTTCAGGCCGGCCTGCACACACCATGCCTCGACCTGCTCCGGCGAAAGACGATACTCGCGTGGCGGCCCGACTTGACACGGACCGTCCGGGTGGAATTCACCGATCACCACCGGCGCGCCGGCAGGCAGGCATCTCGCGACGCTACGCAAAATCGCCGGAGGATCGTCGGTATGATGTAGGACCATTGTGACCAGCGCCGAGCCTGCTTGCACGGACGCGGGTTCCAACTTGGTGGCGTCCGCCACGATGCGCTTGATTTGCCACACACCACGCTCGGATTGCAGCCGCTCGAGATACGCAAGCGCCTCGGCCGAGGTATCCGCGGCGTAAACAGTGCCCGCAGGGCCGACGCGATCAGCAAGCACCAAGCTGACGTAGCCCGGGCCCGCGCCGATTTCCAGCACGCGGTCACCGGGCTTGAGGCGCAGAGCGTCCAGCCAGTCGCCCACCAGCTCCGCCCGCAGTGACTGCCGCGCATAGACCTGATCCAAGCTGAGGTGGCTGAGATCCTTCCGGAATGCCTTCTCCAAGGGAAAGCCTCACAGACCAAAATGCAGCACGGACCATCCCGCGAGGCCCAGCGTGAAGATAAGCGAGAGCATTCCGGTGACACGCATGGCCGTGGGACGATTCGGTAGCGAAATCTGATAGGCAATCGTCACGGCCAGCACGAGCGACATGATCAGCATCGCGTCGCGTAGCCATGGCATTTGCGTCATCAGGCTCATACTAGCGTTTCCAAGCCCCACGGCGAAAAGTAGCATCATCAGGTTGTGGTGCTGGCTGCTCAGAAAGGCGAAGACCACAGCGCTAACCGAAAGTAGCCATTCTCGTCGCATGATCGTGCTCCATGCTTTGTGCCGGACACACGTAAGCGTAAATCGAGCGTTCTCGGTAGCATATGATCGCGATCATACGACATGTCGACCGCCGCACGCTCTCCCGACTGATACAGTTGAACCGGCGAGAAGCCGTGGAGAGGAAAGGGATGAATCCAATGGACGAGGAAGACCCGTGGAAGTGCATGCAGCCCTATGATGTCCGCCGTTTCGGCGAGGTCATCCTCGACCGCAAGGAACAAGAGCGCTGGTGTCGGGCGGTGCTGCTTGGTGGCCTGCCGTTCATGTGGCGCAAGGCGGAAGTCGCACGCAACCTGATCTATGACAAGCTTGAGCTGCGTGAAGGCGACAAAGTACTTATCATCGGCGAGTGCATTGAGCCGTGCGGCTTCGTCGACGACATGCGCGCGCGCATCGGGCCAAAGGGCGAAGTCCACCTCATCGACATCACCGATGAGGCGCGCGACAACTATCTCGCCAAAAAAGCGCGGCCGGGGCGGTCAGCTCGCGACCTGGCAGTGGACCTACACGCGCGAGATTCCCGATACCACTTTCGATTGCGCCGCTTGCCTGCAGGGTGTGCAGCATACTGACGACTGGCGCGAGACTGGCGTGGAAATGCTGCGGGTGATGAAAGGCGGGCGCAACATCGTGCTGGCCGAGATCACCTACAGCCCCGAGACCAGAATGAAGATCGAGCTCGACATGCACATTGAGTACGTCTTCGACAAGCTGCTCTCACGCGTCGGCTGGAAGCTCGACGAATTTCCTTATTACAGTCCGAGGGATTTGGAGAAAGCGTTCGCCGGCCTAGTCAAGAACACTGGCGCCTTCGATTGGAAAGGCATCGAGATCTTTTGGGGGCGGAAGCCGTAGCCGATCCGCCTCAGCCACCCAGCTTCTTTGACACTGCGTCGAGTTGCTCGAGATTCCGGTACTTGATGTGCAGGGTACCGCCTTCGCCGCGGTGATCGACCGTCACCTCGAGACCTAGTACATCCGACAGCCGCCGCTCCAACGCGATGGTATTGGCGTCCTTGCCCAACGGCGCCGCAACCTTATGCGACGGCTCGCTTTGCCTGCGGACAGCCGCCTCGACCTGGCGCACGTTCAGACCGCGTTTGACGATGTCCCGTGCGAGCTCGAGCGCATTCGGCAGACCGACAAGGATGCGCGCGTGGCCAGCCGACAATTCGGCGGATTGCACCATCGCCTTCACCGGCTCGCTGAGCTTTAGCAGGCGCAGCGTGTTCGCCACATGCGGCCGGCTCTTGCCGACGATCTGCGCGACTTCGTCCTGGCTGTGGTTGAATTCTTCCATTAGCGCCTGGTAGCCGGTCGCCTCCTCGATCGGATTCAGGTCTGCGCGCTGCACGTTCTCAATGATGGCAAATTCAAGCGCCTGCGCGTCGGTCGCCTCGACAACCGTGATCGGCACTTCGTGCAGACCTGCCCGCTGCGCCGCACGCCAGCGCCGCTCGCCGGCGATAATCTCGTACATGTCGTCCGAGTCGCGTGCTGAACGCACCACAATCGGCTGGATGATGCCGCGTTCGCGGATCGAATCGGCGAGTTCGGTAAGCTCAGTCTCGGTGTAGCTGCGGCGCGGGTTGCGCGGATTCGGTTTGAGATTTTCGACCGGCGCGCGGCGCGGCCTACGCCCCTGCTCGGGTATCGAGGTTTCTTCGCCGACGTCGCCGATTAGCGACGCCAGCCCGCGCCCCAATCGCGAATGATCCGCCATCGCTGCTCCTGAACTTCGTGCCACCTGATGCCTCTGCTGTTTTTACAATTCCGTTTTTCTTGTGACGTCTCATGAAGGTGCGGGTCAGGCCCGCTTATAGCCGTCGCGGACATTTAACTCGCCTTCAATTCCTTCTCGCGCTGTATAATCTCGGTGGCGAGGCGCAAATACGCTTCGCTGCCGACGCATTTCAAATCGTAGACTAGCACTGGCTTGCCGTAGGACGGCGCTTCCGAGATGCGCACGTTGCGCGGAATAATCGTGTCGTAGACCTTACGGCCCATGAACTGGCGCACGTCGGCGACCACTTGGTTGGAGAGATTGTTGCGCGAGTCGTACATCGTCAGTACGATGCCATGGATCGACAGATTCGGGTTGAGGCTGTTCTTCACTTGATCAACCGTCTTCAATAATTGCGACAAACCTTCGAGCGCGAAGAACTCGCATTGCAGCGGCACCAGGATCGAATCCGCGGCTGCCATGGCGTTGACCGTGAGCAGATTGAGCGACGGCGGACAGTCCACCAGCACGTAAGTGAAGTCATAGGTGCGCGCGCCCTTGTTGAGTTCGCCGAGCGCATTGCGCAAACGGAACGCGCGGTCCCGCATCCGGCCGATCTCGAGCTCAAGCCCGGCGAGGTCGAGCGTTGACGGGGCGACGTAGAGCTGCGGCACCGCGGTCGCCAGCACCGCATCGCGCATCGGCGCCTTGCCGGCGAGCACGTCATAGGTCGAGGTCCGGCGCAACTTGCGATCGATGCCCAGGCCAGTGGATGCGTTGCCCTGCGGATCGAGATCGACGACTAGCACGTGCTCACCAATGGCGGCGAGTGCGGTGCCAAGGTTGATCGCGGTTGTGGTCTTGCCAACCCCGCCCTTCTGGTTGGCGACCGCCAATACGCGCGGCCGGGCCGCCTCGGGCCGCGGTGCGGGGAAGGGCACGACTTCCGAGCTATCGATGGGTTGGTCGGACATTAGAATCAGTTTTAAATGCGTAGAGTGGTTCGAGCCCGCGCACTACTACGATGGCACCGCCCGGACGCGTTAAGCTGGGTACAAGTGAAGCTTGGATACTCCAATATTTAGTGGCTTCGGTCAATTCTGCATCTACATCTTGACCCTTGAGGAATAGGCCGACCGCCCCCTTAGCGATCAAAGGAAAGGCTTGATCGCAAAGCATTTTCAATGGGCCGAGCGCCCGCGCTGTCACAACGTGGGCGGCTTCCGCAAAGCTTTCCCCAAATTTCTCTGCTCGCAGATGGTGAATCTGGCCCGGGATCCCCAGAGTGCGCACTATTTCGCGCAAAAAGGCGGCCTTTTTCCCATTGCTTTCAACCAGGTGAACCTTGGCGCCGGGCGTTTCTGACAGCGCGCACGCAACCGGGATTCCCGGAAAGCCCCCGCCTGATCCGAAATCCACCCAGACCCGCGCATCAGCTACAAGCGGCAAAAGCTGCAACGAGTCGGCGATGTGGCGCGTCCACAAGTTCCAAAGCGTCGAGGTTGCGATGAGATTGGTTTTCTTTTGCCAGAGCAAGAGCGCTTCCACAAACACGTCGAGCCGCTGTTCTGTTTCACGTGAAACAGAAACCAGCTCCAGCGCGCGTTTCTTGTCGCTCTCCAGATCGAAACGGCCCTGCCCCCGTCTGTTCACGCGCGTTTCTTGGCGCGTTTCACGTGCGCCACCAAGAGCGTTAGCGCCGCCGGCGTGATCCCGTCGATCTTGCTCGCGTGTCCGATGGTCCGCGGCCTTTGCGTTGCGAGTTTCTGCCGCGCCTCGTTGGAAAGACCCGCCAGCGCCGCATAATCGAGATCGTCAGGCAACGTGAAGCTCTCGTCGCGGCGATAGGCGGCGATATCTGCGGCCTGCCGCGACAGATAGACATCGTATTTGGCATCGATCTCGATCTGCTCAGCGATTTTCGCGTCGAGAGCAGCGAAGTACGGCCAAACTTTCGCGAGGTCCACGACGCCGATTTGCGGATACGACAACAGCTCGAATGCCGTACGTCGCTGGCCGTCTTTGTTGAGCGAAAGGCCATGGGACTCGGCCTCCTTCGGTGTCAGCGAAACAGACTTGGCAAAGTCGCGCGCTTCCTTCAGGACCACCATTTTTTTACCGTGGAATCTTACGCGTTCGCCGTGAACGCAACCGATGGAAATACCGCGATCGGTAAGGCGCTGGTCAGCATTGTCGGCGCGTAGTTGCAGACGATATTCGGCGCGCGATGTGAACATACGATACGGTTCTGTCACGCCGCGTGTCACCAAGTCGTCGATCATTACACCGAGGTAGGCTTCGGCGCGGTCAAAGGTGATTTCGTCATCCTCACCGGACAGCGCCGCCGCGTTGAGACCGGCCAGAAGTCCCTGCGCCGCAGCCTCTTCGTACCCGGTGGTTCCGTTGATCTGGCCAGCCAGGAAAAGTCCGCGCAGTCGCTTCGTTTGCAGCGTCGGATGTAGTTCGCGCGGGTCAACATAGTCATATTCGATCGCGTAGCCGGGCCGGATGATGCGCGCGTTCTGCAGTCCCGGTATCGTCGCGACAAGGGCGTGCTGCACCTCTTCCGGCAGCGAGGTCGAAATGCCGTTCGGATAGACCGTGTGGTCGTCGAGACCCTCCGGCTCCAGGAAGATCTGGTGACCGTCACGTTCCCCGAATTTCACAATCTTGTCCTCGATCGATGGGCAATAGCGCGGCCCACGGCTGGTGATTTGCCCGGAATACATCGGCGAGCGATGCACATTGGCGCGGATGATCTTGTGCGTGGCCTCAACCGTCCGCGTAATCGCGCATTCGATTTGGGGATTCCCAATGCGTGTGGTCAGGACCGAAAACGGCTCAGGCGGATCGTCGCCCGGCTGCCTTTCCAGCGCTGACCACTCGATAGTGCGGCCATCGAGCCGCGGCGGAGTACCGGTTTTCATGCGCCCGAGCGCAAAACCGATCGCTTTTAGTGTTCGGGAAAGGCCCATCGCGGGCGCTTCGTCAACGCGGCCCGCAGAGATCTGTTTTTCGCCGATATGGATAAGACCGCGTAGGAAGGTACCGGTGGTCAGGACTACGGCACCGCAGGCAATTTCACGGCCATCGGCGAATTTGATCCCGGAAACTCGGCCTTTTGCCTCGACCAAGTCGTCGGCCTCCGCCTCGATCACCTCGAGATTGGGCGTGGCGCAGATGGCGGCCTTCATAGCCGCCGCATAGAGTTTACGATCGGCCTGCGCACGCGGGCCGCGCACGGCCGGACCTTTGCGACGGTTTAGCACGCGAAATTGGATACCGCCCTGGTCGGCGACGCGGCTCATAAGGCCGTCCAAGGCGTCGATCTCGCGCACAAGATGGCCCTTGCCGAGGCCGCCGATGGCCGGATTACAGGACATGGCGCCGACAGTCGCGAAGCGGTGTGTCACCAGGGCCGTCCGCGCACCCATGCGCGCGGCCGCGGCCGCCGCCTCACAGCCGGCATGGCCGCCGCCAATTATAACAACGTCGAATCGCATATCCATAAGGGTCTCGGCGTTGTAGCGAAGGCTTGGGGAGGGGTCAAAAATATTGGATTTTTCCGACTGATGTTTCACGTGAAACAATGCTGCCCATACCATAATACCTACTACCTATAATTCCGATTCATTCGAAGGCAATTTTACCGGAGCGCCGCGCTCTTTTTGCACCCTCGGGCTGGATTCCTGCGCTATTTCCCGATGCAGAAGTCGCGAAATATCACATCCAGGATGTCCTCGACATCAACGCGACCGATCAGGCGGCCAAGCGCATTGGCGGCAATCCGCAGCTCTATGGCCAATAGATCCTCGTGTTTCATAACTTCACGGGACTGGGCGCGCTTCAGGGCGGCCAAGCATTCCTCAAGTGCGTACCGGTGTCGCTGCCGAGTGACCACGGTCGGCTCGCCGCCGCCAAGGAAGGCCTCAGCGTGGGCGGCTAGGCAACCCAACAGAAGGTCAAAGCCCTCTCCTGTTACCGCCGATATTTTGAATCCGCGATCATCTTTATTGACTTTAGATTCATTTGTTTCCCTTAACCGGTTTTTAACTGAGATGGACCCATTTTCATTCTTTGCCTTGTTTGTGATTTCAGATTCATTTCTTTTTGTTTTGCCCTCCACTAGGTCTGTTTTATTGTGAATCAACCATTTTGCCGGTCCATTTCCGGCCTTGCCCACTGATTTGGCCCTGTTTTGTCCCGTTTCGCGCGCGTCTACGACCCAGAGGACCAAATCCGCCGTCTCTGCACGCGCCTGCGCACGGCGCACCCCCTCCATCTCGACTGGGTCGTCGGTCTCGCGGATGCCAGCCGTGTCGAGGAGAGTCACCGGCCAGCCATCGAGATCAAGGTGCACCTCGATCACGTCGCGCGTTGTACCCGCATAAGGCGAAACGATCGCCACTTCGCGCCGTGCGATGCGGTTGAGCAACGTGGATTTGCCAGCATTCGGCGGGCCAGCAATCGCTACGATCAACCCCTCACGCAGCCGCTCGCCGCGCCCGCCGTCGGCTAACGCCGCTGCGATTTCAGCTTCGACCTCGCGCGCGATAGCGAGTGCCGGCATCAACGAACTCCCCAGCACTTCAGCCTCCTCAGAAAAATCGATGCGCGCTTCGACCAGTGCCAATGCCTCAATCAGCCGCTGCCGCCAGCCTTCCCCGCGCTTCCCGAGTGCGCCTTGCAGCTGGCGCAACGCCTGCCGCCGCTGGCCTTCGGTTTCGGCCATCACTAGGTCGGCAAGGCCTTCTACTGCGGTCAGATCAAGCTTGCCGTTCTCGAAGGCGCGACGTGTAAACTCGCCCGCCTCCGCCGGTCGCAGGCCCTGAATGCGGCCAAGTGATGCAAGCGTGGCGGCGATCACGGCGCGGCCGCCATGTAGTTGCAACTCGGCCACGTCCTCGCCGGTCTCGCTATGCGGCGCCGGAAACCACACCGCCAGCGCCTGGTCGATGACGTCGCTGGACACAGCATCGCGCACGCGCACGAGCTCCGCCGCGCGCGGGCAGGGCAGCTTTCCGGTCAGCGCCTTGAGCGCATCGCCGGCGCGCGGTCCCGAGATGCGCACTACGCCAATGGCAGCGGGCGGGCGCCCCGAAGAGAGAGCAAAAATCGTATCGCGCGCTGGTTCTGGCATCGCGGCACAGGTGACCGCCGCTCGCAGGGTGGGTCAAGGCTAACCTTTAGGGCGCGCGCAAGCAGCAGTTGAATATAATGCCCTCGGCCAACAAGTTCGCCGGCGAGAACCAAACAACGCGCGCAAAAACTCCGCTAGCGTCGGCTGCCGCTCCATGGCGTCTGGATGCGTTCGTCGACCCGCCCGCATGTCAACTTTTATGATTTCGCGTTCGCCAGCAAGAGCCACGAGCATGACCCGCGGCCCCAAGCGACCGTCGATATCTGGTCGACACGTAAAGTGATTTCGCGCAACGCCCAACTGCCCGCGGACTGCTCGCGCCGCATCTCCAACAACATCGTCGAATTGGACGAAAAGACAGACCGACGACGCCTTCCGCCAGACGTTAGCTCGCGCCGAGTGACTGCTCGATCATCCTGCGTCTATTTGCGCGCCGCGTAACCTCATCCGTCCTAAACAAAACAAATAGTGAATGTTGCTTCCTCATGGAAACAGCAGCGAACTCGGCGCTATGATCGGCGCGTGCCGTATTCGGGAGAACCTTCATGAAAAAGATTGCGTTGCTGACCGCAGCCTTGTGCTTTGCCATCATCGGCGCGCCGGCGCATGCCGAGCGCGATCTCGCGCGCGCCTATCGCGTCATCGCTGGCAAGCAATTCGTCGATCTAACACACAGCTTCAGCACCGAGACGCCTGTGTGGTCAGGCTTCGGCCAGGCCAAGTTCACGCCGGCCTACGATCCTAAGACGCACCGAACTTACACCATCAAGGAAGACGGCTTCCGCGCGATCTATTACGATATGGTCGGACAGTACGGCACGCACGTCGATCCGCCGGCGCATTTCGCTGAAGACGGAATCACCATGGATCAGATCCCACTCAAACAAATGATTTTGCCGCTAATCGTGCTCGACGACACGCCGTATCTAGCGAAGGACGCCAACCACGCCTTCTCGGTCGCCGACCTAATGGCCTGGGAGAAGCATCACGGCCACGTTCCGAAAGGCTCGTTCGTGGCGCTGCGCACCGACATGTACAAGGATTGGGACAAGGACCCAGAACGGTTCAAGCGGCAGCCGTTTCCGGCCTGGGCATTCGAAACCATCAAGTTCCTCTACGAGCAGCGCGGCGTGACCGCCACCGGTCACGAGGCGATGGACACCGATACCACCGACAAGATGGACTCGGAAACCTGGATCCTGCAGCACGGCCATTATCAGATCGAGGTAATGGCCAATCTCGACAAGGTGCCGCCCACCGGCGCGCTGATCGTGGTGACTTGGCCAAAGGTGAAGAATGGCCTCGGCTTCCCGGCGCGGGCATTTGCAATTTTACCATAGAACCAGAAACGTTTAGATCGACTCCGCGTTGGTTTAGCGAATGTCGTTTACATCAAATACAAAGCGCCTAAACGGCCTCGCCGAGGCGACGTCGCCCTATCTGCTGCAGCACAAGCACAACCCGGTGGACTGGTGGCAGTGGGGGCCGGAGGCGCTGGCGGAAGCCAAGCGCTTAAAACGACCAATCCTGCTGTCAATCGGCTATGCCGCCTGCCATTGGTGCCACGTGATGGCGCACGAGTCGTTCGAGGACGAGGCGACTGCGCGGCTGATGAACGAGTTATTCGTTAACATCAAGGTCGATCGCGAGGAGCGACCCGACATCGACCAGATCTATATGAACGCGCTGCATCTCCTCGGCGAGCAGGGCGGCTGGCCGCTCACCATGTTTCTCACGCCGGCGGGCGAGCCGGTCTGGGGCGGCACTTATTTCCCCAAAGACTCGAAATTCGGACGGCCGGCTTTCAAGGACGTCCTGCGCGAAGTGGCGCGGTTGTTTAGAGAAGAGCCGGGCAAGATCGAGCAGAACCGCGCAGCGCTCTTGGCGCGGCTCGCCGACAAGGCGCGGCCGGCCGACAAAGTCACCATCGGCCTACGCGAGCTCAACGCCGCCGCGGCGCAGGTCGGCAATATGTTCGACCACGTGAACGGCGGCCTGCGCGGCGCGCCAAAATTTCCGCAGCCGTCGATGCTCGAATTCCTCTGGCGGGCGGGCATCCGCACGGGTGACAAGCGCTTCTTTGAGACAGTCGAGCACTCGCTTGAACGTATGTGCCAGGGCGGCATTTACGACCATCTCGGCGGCGGCTTCTCGCGTTACTCGGTCGACGAGCGCTGGTTGGTGCCGCATTTCGAGAAGATGCTTTACGACAACGCGCAGCTGCTCGAGCTGCTGGCGCTTGCGCATCAGCGCAGCGGCAAACCGCTATTCGCCGAGCGCGCACACGAAACGGTGGATTGGCTCAAGCGCGAGATGACTACGCCCGAGGGCGCCTTTGCCGCCTCGCTCGACGCTGACTCTGAGGGCGAGGAGGGTAAGTTCTACGTCTGGTCGAAGAATGAGATCATAGAGCTGATCGGCCCGGAGGCCGGAGAATATTTCGCGCGCTATTACGACGTGACCGACCACGGCAACTTCGATGGGCACAACATCCTCAATCGGCTGAAACCGCCGGCGCATGGCACAGCGGACGAGATGCGGCTGGCTGCGCTTCGCAAAATCCTGCTGAACGCGCGCGCGGGCCGCGTACGGCCTGGCCTCGACGACAAGGTCCTAGCCGACTGGAACGGGCTAATGATTGCCGCATTGGTCAATGCCGGCATCATCGTTGACCGCGGCTGGATCGGACTTGCCAGACGCGCCTTCGATTTCATCGCGCGCAACATGACGAAAAGCGATCGGCTCGGCCACTCCTGGCGCGGCGGCAAGCTATTGTTTCCGGGACTGGCCAGCGACTACGCCGCCATGATCCGCGCCGCGCTGGCGCTCTTCGAGGCAACGGGCGAACATTGCTATCTAGAATGCGCGCTCACATGGCAGCGGGCGCTCGACGCACATTATGCCGAGCCGGACACCGACGGCTATTATCTCTCCGCGGACGATACCGACGACCTGCTGTTGCGGCCGCATTCGACCGTCGACGACGCCACACCGAACCCGAACGCGGTGGCGGCGCAAAATCTGGTACGGCTGGCCGTGCTGGCCGGCGACGACGCCTGGCGCCCAAAAGCAGATCGGCTGATCGAAAACATCCTTTCGGCGGCCGAACGCAATCTGTTCGGCCATGTTGCGCTGCTCAACGCGCTCGACCTGCGCTTGCGCGCGGCCGAGATCGTCTGCACCGGGCCGAACGCCGAAAGCTTTGCGCACGCCGCGCTGAAGCTGCCCTACCTCGACCGCATCGTGCTGCGCGCGTCGACCGCGGCCAGCTTGCCGGCCATGCACCCAGTGCAGGAAAAGCTAAGAGATGCGCCGAGCAGTGCCGTTTTCATCTGCGTCGGCGCGACCTGCTCGCTCCCCGTCAGCGAGGCAAGCCAGATCTCGTCCCTTGTCGAGGCGATGCGCAGGCGCCCGCTTGACGGCGAGGGAATCCGCTAAACGGACAGAAGCCCGAGGTCTCCGTCGCCTGTGCTCGGCGAGCAGCGCGTGCGCCTGCTCGGCACAAATATATTTGTTCGATGATCACCGCTTCGACCGGACGGCCGCGCGGTCCGCCTAGGTATTCATGCTCTCGAAGAAATCGGCGTTGTTCTTCGTGTTGCGCAGCTTGTCGAGTAGGAAGTCGATGGCATCCATAGTGCCCATCGGATTGAGGATGCGGCGCAGCACGTACATCTTCTTGAGCACCGCCGGATCGGTGAGCAGCTCTTCCTTGCGGGTGCCGGAGCGCGTGATGTCCATCGCCGGGAAGGTGCGTTTGTCGGCTACCTTGCGATCGAGAATGATTTCCGAGTTACCGGTGCCCTTGAACTCTTCGAAAATCACTTCATCCATGCGGCTGCCGGTGTCGATAAGTGCAGTGGCGATGATAGTGAGCGAGCCACCCTCCTCGATGTTGCGCGCGGCGCCGAAGAAACGTTTTGGGCGCTGCAAGGCGTTAGCATCCACTCCGCCGGTCAACACCTTGCCGGATGAGGGCACCACAGTGTTGTAGGCGCGGCCGAGGCGAGTGATCGAGTCGAGCAGGATTACCACGTCGCGCTGGTGTTCGACCAGGCGCTTGGCTTTCTCGATCACCATCTCAGCGACCTGCACATGCCGTGAGGCCGGCTCGTCGAAGGTCGAGGACACGACCTCGCCCTTCACCGAGCGCTGCATGTCGGTGACTTCCTCCGGCCGCTCGTCGATCAACAGCACGATCAGATAGCACTCCGGATGGTTAGCGGTGATCGAGTGCGCAATGTTCTGCAAGAGCACGGTCTTTCCGGTGCGTGGCGGCGACACGATCAACGCACGCTGGCCCTTGCCGATCGGCGCCACAATGTCGATGACCCGGGCGGAGAGATCCTTCTTGGTCGGATCCTCGTATTCCATCCGCAGTCGTTCGTCGGGATATAGAGGCGTCAGGTTGTCGAAGTTAACCTTGTGGCGCGCCTTCTCCGGGTCTTCGAAATTGAGGGTGTTGACCTTGAGCAGCGCAAAGTAACGCTCGCCTTCCTTAGGCGAGCGAATGTGGCCTTCGACGGTGTCGCCAGTGCGCAGGCCGAAACGGCGGATCTGGCTGGGCGAGACGTAGATGTCATCGGGGCCCGACAGGTAATTCGATTCCGGAGAGCGGAGGAAGCCGAAGCCGTCCGACAGCACCTCGACGACACCTTCGCCGATGATATCAATCTCCTGCGTCGCGAGCTGCTTGAGGATGGCGAACATCAGCTCCTGCTTACGCATGGTGCTGGCGTTCTCAACCTGGTGCTCTTCAGCGAAGCCAACGAGTTCGGGAGGGGTTTTGGACTTCAGGTCTTGGAGTTTCATTTCCCGCATTGGGGGTAGTTTTCCTTGGGAGAGAAACCGGTAGAGTCCCAAAAATCGTTACGACTCAAGGCCGGTTGACTAGAGAAAGATCGCAGGTCTGGGGTGACGAGGAAGCTTTGGAAAAGGCCCGGAACCCGATGCTGCGACCGGCCCAAACATTAGGGAGCCGGAACGCTACTGCATCCGCCTGCGTTCGGTGGGGATTGAAACAACATATTGTGAGTGGCGTTTCCGCGCAAGAGGCGCCAGCTGCCGTACATGAAAAAACGCTGCCGTCAGAAGGGTTTGGCGATCGCCAGGACAACGATCAAGATCGGTAGAATCGTCGGTATCTCATTGATAATGCGAGAGAATTCTTTTGCCGCTTGTTACGGACGTGGCGGAAACCATTAACCCATTTTCCAAATAGGCCATGCAGAGCGGACGTAATAACCGGGACGAGCTCAGTGCGAAACCCGGCAGCCCTGACCCATTGGGCCAGTCAGATGACGATCATCGTCGGCAGCATGATCAACTTGTAGAGCCGTAATTCCATCACCTTGAAGGTTTCCCCGAATGCACACAGCCAGGCGTAGCAGCAGCGTCATAGGCAAAAGAGCCGCGGCAGAAGAGTAACCCAGCCATCCAAACGACGACTGCGATGACGTGCAACGCTTTGATGTACAGGTACATCAGCCCCGTACGCGCTTGAGCATCTCTTCGACATGGGCGATCGGCGTCTCGGGCAATATCCCGTGGCCGAGATTAAAGATCAGCGGACCCTTCCCGAGCGTTTTCAGCACATCGTCGACTTCACGCATGAGCGCAGCACCACCCGCCAGCAGTGCCACCGGATCGACATTACCTTGTACTGGTAGCTCTGACTGAAACCTATCCGCAATCACCTTGCGATCGAAAGTCCAATCGAACCCAATAGCGCTGACCCCGGTCAACTTAGCATAACGCCATGCCTGAAACCCCACACCGCGTGGGAAGCCAATAACCTTCGCCCCAGGCACCTGTTGCCGTAGCCCTTTGATGATTTTCGCGGTTGGCTCAATACACCAATGCATAAATTCTTCAGGACCAAGCACACCTGCCCAGGTATCGAAAATCTGTACGCATTCAGCGCCAGCATTGAACTGTCCGACCAGATAATCCGTCGAGGCCTGCACAAGCCGATCGATCAGCTTCTCAAAGTTATCGGGATCTCGATAGGCAAAGAGTCGCGCAGGGCCCTGATCTAGTGTCGCCTCACCCGCCACCATATAGGTCGCCACCGTCCACGGCGCACCGCAAAACCCGATCAGTGCCGTTTTGCTGTCAAGCGCTGCCTTAACCTTCGCAACGGTCTCATAAACCGGCACCAACATCTCTTGATCGATGCTTTCACGCAAAGCTGCCAGCGCCTCGCCATCCGCTAGAGGCTCGAGCCTAGGTCCTTCGCCCGCCCCAAATTCCACTTTGCGGCCGAGTGCAAGCGGGACCACCAAAATATCGGAAAACAGGATCGCCGCATCAAAGCCGAAGCGACGTACCGGCTGCAGCGTTACCTCAGCCGCCAATTTCGAATTAAAGCAAAGGTCGAGAAAGCTTCCCGCTTTTTCCCGTACCGCACGGTACTCTGGTAGATAGCGGCCTGCCTGACGCATCATCCATACAGGCGGGATTTTCTGACGTTCCCGCTCAAGAACACGTAGCAACGGCTTTGTCCCCGTAGCACTATTTCTGGCAGCTTCTTCCATAGCGTCTCTAATAATCTTTATTTGTAGTAGTTATTAGAACGTGGATTAGACTCATGTCTGCCGATCAACAGTCTGTCCACTACCCGCAAGGCCTAGATTCAGAATCGCGCTTTATCCGGCGGTTTGCCATCCACCATAAAGAAGCGCTATTAGCTGGCCTTTTGGCAACCTATCCCCACTTGTCCCCAAAGGCTCTTCCACATTTCCCTGTCCATTTTTGACTTCCGCCTCGCGATCCTCTCGTGGCCAGCAATGTGGACGGAAGTTGAATTTGTACACGTGGGTAGCTTGCATGGGAGACAAACCCGTGGCCTTCTCCCGCATAATCCACACAGGGTTCCGTTGCTGTACAGATGCCCGACACAGGCTATTTCCATCTCCATCTGGTTTCCGATGCGACTGGCGAAACGCTGATCACAGTCGCGCGCGCAGCTGCGGCACAGTATGCCAATGTGTCGCCAGTTGAGCATCTCTATCCGATGGTGCGGTCGCAGAAACAGCTTGACCACGCATTGTCGGAAATCGCCGAGTCGCCGGGCTTGGTGCTTTACACACTGCTTGAGGAGGATCTGATCGAGGCGCTTGAGAGCAAGTGTCGTGAATTAGCGCTGCCGTGCATGTCGGTGCTGGGACCGGTACTGCGCCTGTTCCAATCCTATCTCGGCGCTGAAACTATTCACCGCGCGGGCGCTCAACATGTGCTCAACGCCGAATATTTCCACCGCATCGATGCGCTCAACTACACCATGTTTCACGATGATGGCCAGCATGTGGAAGGACTGGAGGAGGCCGATGTGGTGCTGGTCGGCGTCTCTCGCACGTCGAAAACGCCGACCTCGATCTATCTCGCTAACCGCGGCATCAAGACCGGCAACGTGCCTCTGGTGCCGGGCGTGCCGCTAGCGTCGGCGGTGGAGAAGCTCACTAGACCGCTGGTGGTCGGACTTTATGCCAGTCCCGAGCGCATCGTGCAGATTCGCGAGAACCGGCTCCTGGGTCTCAAGGCGCACCGCGACGACGACCGCTACATCGACAAGGCAGCGGTTGCTGAGGAGGTGGCATTTTCACGTCGGCTATGCACGGCGCACAACTGGCCGTCGATCGATGTGACGCGCCGCTCGATCGAGGAGACTGCCGCAGCGGTCGTGAAGCTATTGAGCGAACGCCGTCGGCATCCGGCGACATAAATCATGCCGCTCTGGCTTGCCCCGCAACCGCTGGTGCTTGCGTCGAAGAGCGGCGCCCGCGGCAAAATACTGGCAGCCGCCGGCTTGCGCTTCGAGATCAGGCCGGCGCAGATCGACGAGCGGGCGATCGAAGCCAAAGCCGGCACGCCTGATGCGGCGGCCAGCGCCCAGCTGCTGGCTCGCGCCAAGGCCGACGCGGTGGCGAAAACATTACCCGGTCGGCTGGTGCTCGGCGCCGATCAGACAATGGCGCGTGGTGCCACGCGCTTCAGCAAGCCGAGGAACCGTGCTGAGGCGGCCGAGCAACTACGGGCGTTGCGCGGCCGCACCCACGAACTGCATTCGGCACTGGCGGTGGTGAGCGGCGACGAGGTGATGTTCGATTGCATCGATAGCGCGCGGCTGACAATGCGAGATTTGTCTGACCGTTTTCTCGACATCTACCTGGAGATGGCTGATGCCGCAGCGCTGGCCAGCGTCGGCAGCTATCAACTGGAGGGGATCGGCATCCATTTGTTCGAGCGCGTTGAAGGTGACTATTTCACCGTGCTCGGCTTGCCGTTGCTGCCACTGCTGGCGTTCCTGCGGAAAAACAGGCTTGTCGAAGGGTAGGCAATGTTCATCCTTGGCCTGACCGGTTCGATCGGCATGGGAAAGTCCACCACGGCGAAATTCTTCGCTGAGGAGGGCGTACCGGTGCACGACGCCGACGCCGTGGTGCACAAGCTCTATGACGGCGAAGCCAGCGCGGCGATTGAGGCGGCATTCCCGGGTACCACCGTCAACGGCAAGGTTGATCGCGAAAAGCTCGCGAAACGGGTGCTGGGCGAGCCGGCCAAGATCAAGCGGCTCGAGACCATTGTGCATCCGCTGGTGCATCGGGAGCGCGAGCGCTTCATCAGCGAGGCGGAAAAAAGCGGCGCCGCTATCGCGGTGCTCGACATTCCGCTGCTGTTCGAGACCGGCGGTGACGAGTGCTGCGATGCGGTGGTAGTGGTCTCGGCCCCGCCGGACGTGCAGCTCAACCGGGCCCTCGAGCGGCCCGGCATGAGTGAGCAGAAGCTCGCCGCCATTATGGCCAACCAGGTTTCCGACGCAGAGAAGCGCGCGCGCGCCGATTTTGTAGTGGATACCTCGAAAAGTTCCGAGCACGCTCGCGCGCAGGTGCGTGATATTCTCAAGCGCGTTCGCGAAATGGTGAAACGGGCGCAGAATTGAATCTCTGGCGAACGAGACTTTGATGCGCGAGATCGTCCTCGACACTGAGACCACCGGTCTTGACCCGGTACAGGGGCATCGCTTGGTCGAGATCGGCTGCATCGAGTTGCTCAATCGCATCCCGACCGGCGTGACTTTCCACAGCTATCTCAATCCGGAGCGCGAAGTGCCAGCGGAGGCCTTCGCTATTCACGGGCTGGCGACGGAATTCCTGCAGGACAAGCCGCGCTTTGCCGATATCGCCGATAAGTTTCTCGATTTCATTGGCGACGCTCCCCTAGTGATCCACAACGCCGGCTTCGATCACAACTTCCTGTGCGCCGAGCTAAAGCGGACGGAGCGAGAGGTCATCGCGCGCGAACGGCTGGTCGATACCTTATTTTTAGCGCGGCGCAAACATTCGGTTGGGCCCTACAGCCTCGACGCGCTCTGCGCGCGATATGGCATCGACAATTCGCACCGCACCAATCACGGCGCACTGCTTGATGCGGAAATCCTCGCCGAGGTCTATTTGGAACTGATCGGTGCGCGGCAAGCCCAGCTTGGCTTGGCGGAAGGTGGTGAACGTCTCAGCATGGACGGCCAAACCATAGCCGCGCGGCGCGAGCGTGCAGTGGCGCTGCCGCTGCGCCTCGGCGACGCTGAGCGCGAAGAGCATCGCAAGTTCATCGCGACGCTGGGCGAGAATGCGTTGTGGAAGACGTATCTGCCGGAAGCGGTCTGACGATTAGCTCGGCTGCATCGGCATGCCCCCGACACTCTGCATTTGGCTCATCTTCTGACGGTAAAGGCCAGCGAAATCCACCGGATCGAGCAGTAATGGCGGGAAACCGCCGTTGCGCACCGTGCTCGCGACCACTTCGCGGGCGAAGGGGAAAAGCAGCCGCGGGCACTCGATCAGCACGATCGGGTTCAAACTCTCCTGCGGCACGTTCTGAATGCGGAACACGCCCGCGTATTCTAGCTCAAAGCGGAAGATCAGCGTGCTGGCATTCTCGGCCTTGCCCTCGAGCTTGAGCGTCACCTCGACGTCAGTGTCCGACATTGGCTTGGCGCCGACATTGATCTGGATGCCGAGCTGCGGTTGCGTGCCGGGCGTCAACGATTGCGGGGCGTTCGGATTTTCGAATGAAAGATCCTTGATGTACTGCGCCACCACGTGGAGTTGCGGCTGGGGAGGGGTCGCGCTGGGGGCAGCCCCGCCGGAGGTAGCCCCGCCATTGGTCGTCGTCATGTGAACTCCTCGCCGCGATTGTTGGGATTTGCGGCGGTTGGCTAACACAGCGTGTTTGGGCGAACAAGGACGCGCCGCTGGAGGAGCGCGATGATCGTCGTCACGCTGTGGCAACGTTGGGACGTTGGGGGGTGACCGTGTGCCGGCCTAGGTTTCCTGGCAATGCGCAGCGGGTGTGGCGACAAGCAGGCCCGGACGTCGGCTATAAGCCGCGGAATAAGCAGCGGAATCTCGCCCAGAGGGGCGCTAGCTCTGTCGGTTTGCAGCACCGTGGCCCCCGTCGCCAAGGGCTACTCTAATGCACGCGACGTGATTGCTGCAGGCATGACTCACACCACTACGCCAGCCAGCGATGCGACCAACTGCAATATTACGGGAGAAAACCGGTGGAATCCCCCACAGCCATGAGCAGCGCAGGTTCCACGAAGTGCCATAGGGCGAGCAGCCATTTTGCCACATTCATTGGTATTTCTCTGGTTAACCGAGGTTGGCGGAGGCTTGCCGATCGTTTAAGCTTTCGCGAAGCACAATTAAGCGGCGCAGAACCTATGGATTGGCGCGGACAAGAACTTAAATAATAGCGCTAATAATAGCGCTAGAACCAGTTACCATCTGTCGATCCGGCAAAGGCCGGATCTGCCGCTAGGCTGCCGAAAGTATGCCAGACGTGTTCGACATCTACACCATCATATTCTTAGCGCTCGCGGTCTTCATCTTCCTGCGCCTCCGCAGCGTGCTGGGTCAGCGCACCGGTCGTGAGCGGCCACCCTATGACCCCTATGCCGCGCGCGAGACGGCGCGGCCGGCGCCGGAAAAGGTGGTCGCGCTACCCAACCGCACGCCGGAAGCCGCGCCCAAGCCGGCCGAGACAGTGCCGCCGGGCGAGCGCTGGAAGGGCGTCGCCGAAGCCGGCACGCCGCTCGCGGCCGGACTCGACGCCATCATCGCGGCCGACCCCAACTTCGATCACAGGCATTTCCTCACTGGCGCGCGCGCCGCCTACGAGATGATCGTCAACGCCTTCGCCGAAGGCGACCGGCGCACGCTGCGCAATCTGTTGTCACGCGAGGTCTATGACGGCTTCGAATCCGCCATTAACGAGCGCGAGAAGCGTGGTGAGCTGGTGGAGAGTCGTTTCGTCTCGATCGACAGCGCAGATATTACCGCCGCGGAACTGCGTGGGCGCAGCGCCCAGCTCACCGTATCGTTCCACTCGAAGCTCGTTTCGGTGACGCGCGACAAGAACGGCAATGTGATCGACGGCAATGCCGAGCGGGTGACCGACGTTACCGACGTTTGGACTTTCGCCCGCGATCTCTCCTCGCGCGACCCGAACTGGAGGCTAGTCGCTACCGAAGCCGGGCACTGAACGAATGGCACCACCCCGTTCGCAGATCGGTGTCGGCCTGGCGTTTTGCCTGATCGCGAGCACGCCCGCGAGCGCCTACAAAATCAAACTGCACAGAGCGCAGGTAGAACCCATCAGCTTTGCCGCCATGCCCGGCTGGCAGAACGACGATCACGCCGCCGCCTTCGACGCGTTCCAGAAAAGCTGCAGCGCCATCCTGCAAGGCACGCCGGCAATGCGGCGAATGCATCCGTTGTATGGCGCGCTGTTCAAAGTGTGCGAGCGTGCAAAAGCTGTAGGTCCGCTTGACCGCGACAAGGCGCGCGCCTTCTTTGAGGCCAATTTCAAGCCGGCACGTATCGCGCCGCAGGGTGAAACCGAGGGGTTCTTCACCGGCTACTACGAGACCGAGGTAGATGGCTCGCGCTACCCGAGCGACGAATACACGGTGCCGATCTACGCCGCGCCCATAGCGACGATGCGCGCGCACAAGAGCAAGGTATTCGCCAATCTGAGCCGCACCGACATCGAGGACGGCGCCATCGCCGGCAAGGGCTTAGAAATCTGTTATGTCAAGAATCCGGTCGATGCATTCTTCGCGCAGATCCAGGGGTCGACGCGGGTCAAGCTCGACAACGGACAATTGCTTCGGCTGAACTACATCGCCAGCAACGGCAAGCCCTACACACCGGTCGGCAAATTCCTGATCGATGAAGGCATTTACACCAAGGAAGAGATGTCGATGGACAAGATCCGCGAGTTTATGGAGGCCAACCCGACTGTGGGAAAAGAGCTGCGGCGCAAGAACCGCTCCTTCGTGTTTTTTCAGGAGACGCCGCTCGGAGAGCACGACGAATGCATCGGCGCGCAGGGCATTCCGCTCACGCCGCTGCGCTCGCTGGCGGTGGACAAGAACATTCACATTTACGGCACGCCGATCTGGATAGACGCGCAACTCCCGATCGAAAGCGAGAAGCCAGAAACGATGTTCCGCCATCTGCTTTTCGCGCAGGACGCCGGCTCGGCCATCGTTGGGCCGGCGCGTGCCGATATTTATTTTGGTCACGGCGAGGAGGTCAGCCACATCGCCGGCCGCATCAAGCAGCACGGGCAGTTCGTGATGTTGGTGCCGCAGGGCGTGGCCGTAACCGGCACCGTGCCCGAGCCCGCTAAAAACATTCCGCTGCCCCGCCCGCGGCCGCAGGCAATCGTCGCGGAAGCGACGCCCGCGGCCACCGCCTCCGTTCCCAAGACGCAGCGATGAGTGAGCGCAGCCGACGACGCGTTCTTTCACAGCAAGAACGCGTGCTGTGGGCGGCCGTCACGAAGGCGATCAAGCCGCTGCACGCAATCACGCCCAATAGCCTTGATCAGGAGGTCGCCGGCCATGGCGACGTCGTGCAGCCGCCGCGCGCGACGGCAGCTTCTGCCGCGCCGGCACCGGACGTGCCGCTGGCGCTAGTCGGCCGCCGCTTGCGGCAGCGCGTTGCTCGCGGCAAACTGGCGATTGACGCCCGGCTTGACTTGCACGGCCTCACGCAAAATGAGGCGCACGCGCTGCTGCTGCGCTTTCTGCGTAATGCGCAGATGCGCGGCGCGCGCGTGGTGCTGCTGATCACCGGCAAAGGGGTGCGCGGCGAGGGGGAACGTGGCGTGCTGAAGCGACAGGTGCCGCATTGGCTCGAAGCGTCCGAATTCCGCGCCTACGTCGTCGGCTTCCAGGGCGCGCACGTCGCGCACGGTGGCGAGGGCGCGCTTTACGTGTGGGTACGGCGCGCCCGCGCCTGACAACCAATCACTCGGCCCTGATGAAGGTGCCGCTGCGCAACTCGTTCACCGCCTGCTGGAGTTCGGCCTGCGTGTTCATCACGATCGGCCCGTACCAGGCGACTGGCTCCTTGATTGGTTTGCCGGACACGAGCAGGAAGCGAATACCCTGCGCGCCGGCCTGCACGGTTATCTCGTCGCCGGAGTCGAACAGGACAAGCGAGCGGTTACCGATACGCTCGCGCATGACGACCTCGCTGCCATCGATCTGCTTTTCGGTGAGCACGCCTTGCGGCGTGGAAGCGGCGCGGAACGAGCCATCGCCCTCGAACACATAGGCGAAGGCATGCCGCTCCACTTCGACCTTCAGCGACTTGCGCTTGCCGGCCGGCACAAAGACGTCCAGATAGCGTGGATCGGCGGCGACGCCGTCGACTGGGCCTTTCTTGCCCCAGAAGTCGCCGCAAATGACGCGCACGTGAGTGCCATCGTCGTCGACAACTTCGGGGATCTCCACAGCCTTAACGTCCTGATAGCGCGGCGCCGTCATTTTCAGTGAAGACGGAAGGTTGGCCCAAAGCTGGAAACCGTGCATACGGCCTTGCGCATCGCCCCGCGGCATTTCCTGGTGCATGATGCCCCGCCCTGCGGTCATCCACTGGATGTCGCCGGCGCCAAGCAGGCCGCGATTGCCCAGGCTGTCGCCATGTTCGACGGTCCCGGAGAGTACGTAGGTGATGGTTTCAATGCCGCGATGCGGGTGCCACGGGAATCCGGCGAGATAGTCCTGCGGACGGTCGTTGCGGAAATCGTCCAACAGCAGGAACGGATCGAATTCGGTTGTGTTGCCAAAGCCGAACGCGCGTCGCAACCTGACGCCAGCGCCTTCAATGGTGGGCTTGGACTGCACGATGTCGCGAACCGGTCGAATGGACATGACAATGGCCTTTCTCTATACGCCGCGCTCTGTGCGCGCCTGCAAACCTGGCGGGAAAGATCGAGAACTGGTCCACGAACGACTTGAGGGCTTGCAAACGCTCTCGTCGGTTACAGGTCTGCGCCTGCTTGCAGTTGATTGATCAGCGCCGTTTGTTACCGACGATCACGTCAAGCTCGAGTTTCGCCATCGGGGCCTCTTTCTCCAGCTTACGGATTGTTATCAAAGCCAGATAGATGGCAAGGGCAACTCCGCAAGAAGGCACACCGGCGATACAAGGTAACTTGCATGTGCCCGAGGATTGCCGCGCAGTCAGCGGGGGTCCTGGCGCCGACGGCGACAAGTGGATGGTGCCGGTCTCGACCCCGGGCGGCAGGCGGCCATTCAAAACGCACGTCGCAAACTTGATGCGAGGGGCGCGTAGGATTTCTGTTGAATACCGCAGCCAGTTACGCAGGGATGCGTATATCGCAGGAAGAGCAATCCAAAATAGATTGCATGAAGTCGAAATAGCGCCAGGTCAGTCTGCCCAGGGGTGCAGTATGATGCGGCCGATCAGGTTAGGCGCCTCTTCCAGCAGCCTGTGCGCTTCGCCGACCTTGGACAGCGGCAGCGTCGCATAAATCGGCATCTTGAGGCGGCCCTTTTCCAGAAGCTCCACTACGATGCGCTGATCGTTGCGCGTTGAGCCGCGGACGCCGTGGACATTGAGCTCCTTGCCGATTATGTCGATCACACGCAGCGGAATCTCCTTCATCTCGCCGCCGACCGGACAGAACGTACCGCCGAGTCGCATCATGTCGATGCACAACCGCATCAGTTCGGTGGCGCCGGTGTATTCCACCGCGCCGTCGACGCCTTCGCCACGGGTGAATTCCCAGATTTGCGCCGCCGTATCCGGACGGCTGGTTACCACCACCAGGTCGGCGCCAAGACGCTTGAGCGGATCCGCCTTCATCGCGTTGCGCGTGGTGGCGATCACCGTGCAGCCCGCGAGCTTGGCCATTAGCATGGTGGCGGTACCCATGCCGCCGGAAGCACCGGTGATGAGAATCGTATCGTTCATGTGCACGCCGAGACGCCTGGCCACCACGTGATGCGCGGTGGCGCAGGCCCACATGGAAGCCGCGGCCTGATCGAAATCGACGGTGGTCTTGATCCAATAGCGTTCCGGACGTGCCACATATTGCGCGTAGGCGCCGAACATAGTGTGGCCCGGCAAGTCGACCCCGGTCGACAGATTACCGAGGTCGCGGATGGCCGGGCTTGATCGCGGATTGTCGGGATGCGCCAGGCCGACCACGCGGTCGCCGGGCTTGAGCTCGCACACCGCGGAACCGACCGATACAACCTCGCCGGCTGCGTCGCGGCCGAGCTGCATCGGCATCGGGAATGGCTTGCGGCCGGCAATGCCGCCGTGATGGCCGGTCGCCTTGCCGTAGAATTCGTGCACCTCGCCGGTGCGGTATTTCAGGTCCCAGCGTGATACCGAGGTGGCGAGCACCTTCACCAGCACGTCGCCCGGACCGGCCTCCGGCATCGGATAATCGCCGTAAACCAGCTTGTCCGGCCCGCCGAACTCGAACAGACGAACGGCTTTCATGGTGGTGAGCCCCCAAAGCGATGATCGAGAATGGCCACACGCGGGGCAACTATAGGATGAAGCGGCTTAAGTCCGTGTTCTTGGCGAGATCGCCGATGTGATTCTGTACATAATCGGCGTCGATCTTCACAGTCTGCCCTCCGAGATCGGAGGCACGGTAGGACACGTCGTCGAGCACGCGCTCCATTACCGTCTGCAGCCGACGCGCACCAATATTCTCGATCGCGGTGTTAACCGATACCGCGATGTCGGCGAGCGCATCGATGGCGTCCTCAGCGAATTCGAGCGTCACGCCTTCGGTCGACATTAGCGCCACGTATTGCTTTATCAGCGAGGCTTCCGGCTCGGTCAGAATGCGGCGAAGATCGTCGCGGGTAAGCGCCTTGAGCTCGACGCGGATCGGCAGGCGGCCCTGCAGCTCGGGCAACAGGTCAGACGGCTTGGAGATGTGGAAGGCGCCGGAAGCGATGAACAGCACGTGGTCAGTCTTCACCGGTCCGTGCTTGGTGTTGACGGTGGTGCCCTCGATCAGCGGCAGGAGGTCGCGCTGCACGCCCTCGCGCGACACGTCGGCGCCGATGCGGCCTTCGCGGCCGGCGATCTTGTCGATTTCATCGAGGAACACTATGCCGTTCTGCTCGACAGCGCGGATTGACTCCTGGATTACCTGCTCGTTGTCGAGCAACTTGTCAGATTCCTCGTTGACCAACAGATCGTGCGATTGCTCGACGGTGACGCGGCGCATCTTTGGCTTACCGACGCCGAGCTTGCCAAAAATGTCGCCGATCGAGATCGCTCCCATCTGCGCGCCCGGCAGGCCGGGAATCTCGAACATTGGCAGCCCGCTGGCGCCCGACTGCAGTTCGATCTCAATTTCCTTGTCGTTGAGCTCGCCGGCGCGCAGCTTCTTGCGGAAGCTTTCGCGCGTCGCCGGGCTCGCGCCCGGGCCGACTAGGGCGTCGAGTACGCGCTCTTCCGCCGCCTTATCCGCGCGCGCCTGCACGTCCTTGCGCTTGCGCTCGCGCGTGAGCGCGATGGAAATCTCGACGAGATCGCGCACAATCTGTTCGACGTCGCGGCCGACATAGCCGACTTCGGTGAACTTGGTGGCTTCGACCTTTAGGAACGGCGCGCCGGCCAGTTTGGCGAGGCGGCGCGAGATCTCAGTCTTGCCGACGCCGGTCGGGCCGATCATTAAGATGTTCTTGGGCAGCACTTCCTCGCGCAGCTTCTCGTCGAGCTGCAGGCGGCGCCAGCGGTTGCGCAGCGCGATAGCGACGGCGCGCTTCGCGTCGCTCTGGCCGATAATGTAGCGGTCGAGTTCGGATACGATTTCGCGCGGGGAGAAGTCGGTCAACTCAGCACTCGTGTCAGGATTTCAGCGATTCGATGGTGACGTTGCGGTTGGTGTAGACGCAGATGTCGGCGGCGATATCGAGCGACTTGCGCACGATTGCCTCGGCGTCGAGCGGTGCGTCGAGCAGCGCGCGGGCGGCGGCGAGCGCGTAGTTGCCACCGGAGCCGATGCCGGCGATGCCCGCTTCGGGCTCCAGTACGTCGCCGGTGCCGGTGAGCACCAGCGAGACCTGCTTGTCGGCGACGATCATCATGGCTTCAAGCCGCCGCAAGTAGCGGTCGGTGCGCCAGTCCTTGGCAAGTTCGACCGCGGCGCGCAGGAGCTGGCCGGGATATTGCTCGAGCTTTGCTTCTAGCCGCTCGAACAGCGTGAAGGCGTCAGCGGTGGCACCAGCGAAGCCGCCGATCACGTCGTCCTTGCCGAGCTTGCGCACCTTCCTAGCGTTGGCCTTGACGATGGTCTGGCCGATTGACACCTGGCCGTCACCGCCAATGACGACGGTGCCGTCCTTACGGACGGTCAGGATGGTTGTGCCGTGCCAGGCGGGCGCGGAGGAGTCTGTCATCGGGACACTCGCGGCGGGACGCTGCGCACATTTAGGCACTCACAGGCGCGCTTGCAAATGTATCCGAGTGGCGAGGGAACGCCCCGCCTGCTAAAAGGCGGTCTCACATCATCGTGGTTAGATCGGCAGCGCGCCGACATGCACGTTGTTTCTCCGTCGGTCTGGGTGCGCTTTTCCCCATCATCCTCGCCGCCAAATTCGCACGGCGGCACGCCAGTGGGCTAATGAGCGATCGATTTACTACACAGACCATCGTCGGCATTACCTAAGCCATGGTCTTCCTGGCAGCGCTGTTATTCAAGTCTTTGGTAAATTGAGATTTACCCGCCACCCGAGGTGGCGAATCCCGGCAACCCCTGATAAAAGGCGCGCGAATAAAGGGTTTGCTGGACGCTCGAATGCGCAAAGCCGCGGTGAAGCGCAAGACCAAGGAGACCGACGTCGAGGTCGAAATCGATCTCGACGGACAAGGTCGCGCGTCGGTCGCAACCGGCATCGGCTTCCTCGATCATATGCTCGATCTGCTGGCGCGGCACTCGCGCATCGACATCACGGTCAAGGCCAAGGGCGACCTGCACATCGATCATCACCACACCACCGAGGACGTTGGCATCGCGCTCGGCGCCGCCGTGCGCCAGGCGCTCGGCGACATGAAAGGCATCACCCGTTATGCCGATGTGCACGTGCCGATGGACGAAGCGCTCACTCGTGTGGCGATCGATATTTCCGGGCGACCGTTACTGGTGTTCAAGGCGGAGTTCGTGCGCGACAAGGTAGGCACCTTCGACACTGAACTGGTGCAGGAGTGGTTCCATGCCTTCGCTATGAATTCCGGGATCACGCTGCACGCCGAGTGCCTGTATGGGACGAACGACCACCACATTGCCGAGTCATGCTTCAAGGGCCTGGCGCGCGCGTTGCTCGCCGCGGTGGCGATCGATCCACGTGCCAAGGACGAGATACCGTCGACCAAGGGCTCGCTCGGGCGTTAGTCGTTCGGACCGGCGCCGTCGGGACGCCCTGGAATGACCGAAGTGAGTTGAGAGTAACAATGCCCACATTCACCGTGCACCAGCCGCCGCCGAAGCCGGGCGAAACGACGAGCACCCCCGAGCGCTTCCTGTTCCTGCGCGACGGATTCCACTTCTGGGCCTTCGTACTAGCACCGTTCTGGCTGCTGCGTTACCAGCTATGGGTCGGCTTTGCGGTCTATCTCGCGGGCAGCGCCGTGATTGCTGTCGTGCTCGGCGTGGTCCGCGCGCCGTTGGCGGTGCAAGGGCTCGCCGGCGTGCTGGTGGCGTTGCTGATCGGCTTCGAGGGGGCGACTATTCGCCGCCGCAAGCTGGCGCGACGCGGCTGGAAGATGCTCGGCTTCGTGGTCGGCGACAACACCGAGATGGCGGAGTGCCGTTTCTTTGCCGAGTGGGTAAAGCGTGCCGAGACGCCGCCGCCAAGCGCGCCGCTGATCACGCCGGAACCGGTGTACGCTAAGCCGCGCAGACCGCCGTCGCCATCGGACGTAATCGGATTATTTCCGAAACCCGGTGGCGGCCGATGAGTGTCGTCATCGTCGACTACGGCTCGGGCAATCTTCACTCGGCAGCCAAGGCGTTCGAGCGCGCCTCGCGCGAGAGCGGGCACGACCAGCCGATCCGAGTCACCAGCAATCCGGTGGAAGTCACGTGTGCAGATCGCGTGGTGCTGCCGGGCGTCGGTGCCTTCGCCGACTGTCGGCGCGGGCTCGACGCGATCCCCGGCATGATCGACGCGCTAGAACGCGCGGTGCGCAAACAGGGCCGGCCGTTCTTCGGTATCTGCGTCGGGATGCAGTTAATGGCCGAGCGCGGCCGCGAATATCAAGTGACGCCGGGGTTGGGCTGGATCTCCGGCGAGGTCGATCGCATCGCGCCGAGCGATCCGAATCTGAAAATCCCGCATATGGGCTGGAACACCCTCGACAAGCTGAAAATGCACCCGCTGCTCGACGATATAGCGCTCGGGCCGGATGGGCTGCACGCCTATTTTGTGCACTCGTATGAACTTAAGCCTGCGCACCGCGGCGACCTGGTGGCGCAGGTCGATTACGGCGGCCCGCTCACCGCTATCGTCGGCCGCGACAACATGGTTGGTACGCAGTTTCACCCAGAGAAGAGCCAGCGCCTCGGACTGAGGCTGATCGCGAATTTTTTGAAGTGGAAGCCGTGATTCTTTTTCCGGCCATCGATCTGAAGGAAGGCCTCGCCGTGCGGCTGCAGCAGGGCGACATTGCGCGCGCGACTGTGTTCCATCGCGACCCGTCGGCGCAGGCCCGCATCTTCGAGATGCAGGGCTTCGAATATCTGCACGTCGTCGACCTCGACGGCGCCTTCGCCGGCAAGCCGGTGAACGCCAGCGCTGTCGACCGCATCCTGGAGAGCATCAGCATCCCCGTGCAGCTCGGCGGCGGCATTCGCGACACCGCGACCGTTGAGACTTGGCTCGAGAAGGGCGTCAACCGCGTCATCATCGGCACTGCGGCGGTGCAGGATCCGCCATTCGTCAAGCAAGCGGCGCGCGACTATCCGGGCAAGATCGCGGTCGGGCTCGACGCGCGCGATGGCAAGGTCGCAGTCGAAGGCTGGGCGGCGACTTCCGAACTGTCGGCGCTCGAGATCGCCAAGCGCTTCGAGGATGTCGGTGTGGCCGCGATTATCTATACTGACGTGACGCGCGACGGCATGCTCCAGGGCCTCAACCTCGACGCCACGATCGCGCTCGCCGAGGCGACCTCAATCCCGGTGATCGCCTCGGGCGGGCTCGCTTCGCTCGACGATATCCGGGCCCTGCTGCAGCCCCGCGCCAAGAAGCTCGAAGGCGCCATCGCCGGCCGCGCGCTCTATGACGGACGACTCGACGCGGCGGAGGCACTCAAGCTCATCCGCGAAGCCAAGGCCGCCTGAACCATGTTCAAGGTCCGCTTGATTCCCTGCCTCGACGTGAAGGATGGCCGCGTCGTTAAGGGAGTCAACTTCGTCAATCTGCGCGACGCCGGCGATCCAGTGGAGGCGGCCATTGCCTATGACGGGGCTGGCGCCGATGAACTGACCTTCCTCGACATCACGGCAAGCCACGAGAACCGCGACACCATCTTCGACGTGGTGCAACGCACGGCAGAGGCCTGTTTCATGCCGCTCACGGTCGGCGGCGGCGTGCGCACTATCGGCGACATCCGCAAGCTACTCACCTGCGGCGCCGACAAGGTGTCCATCAACACCGCGGCAGTAAACCGGCGCCTCTTCGTGAAGGAGGCGGCGGAGAAGTTCGGCGACCAGTGCATCGTAGTGGCGATCGATGCCAAACAGGTGTCGAAGGCACCGGCGCGCTGGGAGATCTTCACCCACGGCGGCCGCAACCCGACCGGCATCGACGCGGTCGCCTACGCCAAGGAGGTGGTCTCGCTCGGCGCCGGCGAGATCCTGCTCACCTCGATGGATCGCGACGGCACCAAGATGGGCTACGACGTTGCGCTCACCCGCGCGATCGCCGACACGATTGCGGTGCCGGTGATCGCCTCCGGCGGCGTCGGTACGCTCGAACATTTGGTGGAGGGCATCCGCGACGGCCATGCCACCGCGGTGCTAGCCGCCTCGATCTTCCACTTCGGAGAGTACAGCGTGCGGCAAGCCAAGGAATATATGGCCAAAGCCGGCCTGCCGATGCGGCTCGATCCGTGATAGAGGACCGCGTATGAGCAATTTCACGCTGGCCGATCTGGAGAAAAGGGTTCACGAGCGTGCCAAGGCGAGCGCCGCGGAATCCTATACTCGTTCGCTGATCGATATGGGCGTCGCCCATTGCGCAAAGAAGCTGGGCGAAGAGGCGG
>Ga0207837_1000004_pt1 | contig 48043 bp, 40 predicted proteins | sample LuqExpMetageno58_FD_187816 | JGI IMG/M metagenome (GOLD analysis project Ga0207837, IMG submission 187816) | Tropical forest soil microbial communities from Luquillo Experimental Forest, Puerto Rico - Sample 58 (SPAdes) | ecosystem: Environmental > Terrestrial > Soil > Tropical forest ... | reverse complement strand
CAGGTTATGACCCGTGACGTGAAAACATGTTCCGAGGACGAGAACATAGGCGATTTGATGAGCCGCATGACAGTAGGAAAATTCCGCCACCTGCCCGTCGTGCAACGAGAAAAGCTCATCGGCATCGTATCGATTGGCGACGTGGTCAAAAGCCGCGTTGAAGAGATTAACCAAGAGGCCCAAACGCTGCGCGAGTACATCCAGACTGCATAAGAGACGGTTTCGCCAAGGAGAGGAGTTTAGATAGGTGCGAAGTCGTCTAAGCTATCGGCTAGCCCGCTCTTGATGGCTGGGTGCGGGATTTGGCGCGACAGTACCAAGGATTTATGTTTTACCTTTGTTTAGGTATTTTTGGCTTTTCAAATCTTTCTTTCCAGCATTTCGGTTGCGCGGTTGGGGCGCCGCGGTGATTTCTGGTCCCAAAGGCCGTCGCTTTTATCCGCAAGGACAGTCAAGATGCGCTCCGCAGCGATGTTCGGCGCCAAAGATCGGCTTGTTTCCTTATTGGTGGCCAAGACCATTTTCGTCCGCGATGTCGCGGCCACGAATATGCAGTGTTGTGGCCTGCGTCTTTTTGATCAGCACTCGGATCATATCCGCGGCGCCCGTAAGGCACGAACGTGCCGGAAACCCTGTCAAAGACGTTGTCAGCGTCCATCGTGCGATCGCGATGTGGGAGCAGAGTTCGCAGGTTCAAATCCTGCTCGCACCGGACCGATACTCAACCGATATTTGGCAGCACTTAGCTCTCAACTGGGAATATAGGTACGAAGTAGATACGTAGTCCTGCAGCCTACTGGTCCAATGACCTAATAGGCCAGGGGGCCTGCCAGAAGGCGTGTCGCGGCACACCGTGCGCTGGTGATGACTATCGAAAACATCAACAGAGCTGCACGAGGCTCGATATTTTTTGGAAAAAATGCGCAAGGAGGAACACAACGCGTCTGGAGCAATCGTTGGCCTCGTTCGGGTAAGTGTTGGGCGATTCTTACGAATTTGATCTGCACATCCCATCTTAATTTCTTGGTAACCGAATCAGCGTCACCGTCCGCCTACAGTTTGTAGAGTAGGCGTTTTCAATAACTTTTCTTTCAAAAAGGGGGTTCCATGCGTCGCTTGTCGCGTGCATTACTCGCCGCTGTCTCCATTATTACCCTTTCTCAGGTCGCATCAGCGGCTGATCTGCCGGTTAAGGCATGGTCAACGCCCGTTATAGCGCCAGGTTACAGTTGGACAGGTTTCTATGTCGGCGGCAACCTCGGCGGCAGTTGGGGACAGCAGAGCAGCACTAATCCCGACGGGGTCATCGGCGGCGGTCAGGCGGGCTTCAATTGGCAGGCCGACCAGTGGGTCTTTGGGATTGAAGCAGATCTCCAAGGTTCCGGCCAAAAGGCGAATGGTAATTTTTCTAATCCTGCGACCCTTACGAGCATTGGTTTTACCAACAAGCTCGACTGGTTTGGCACCGTTCGGGCCCGCATGGGCTACGCTTTTGATTGCTGGCTGCCCTATGTAACCGGCGGTTGGGCCTATGGTTTTAGCGAAATCAACGGCACAAGCACCGTCGGTATTACCACGACATCGTTCAGTGGCAGTCAGAGTTACCGAGGATGGACCCTCGGCGGCGGTTTGGATTGGGCATTCGCGGGTAATTGGAGTGCAAGAGCCGAATATCTCTACATCGATTTTGGCAATGGACCCACGATACAAGTCGCGCCTTCAGGAACTTCTATCGTTGTGGGCAATTCTATCGTTGTGGGCAATTCTATCGTTGTGGGCAAATTGACGGACAACATCGTTCGCGCGGGCATAAACTACAAGTTCTAATAGCTAGCAAACACAAGGCCGCCTGTCTTGGCGAGCGCGCGCCGACCAACTTTTCTGAGGCTGCCGCACGGTTTGGCCGCATTGCCAGCAGACGGTTGCTGGCTTATAGGACAGCCGTCCATGTTCAAGAGCTCCACGCCATGACTGCGCGTATCTTCAAACCAGCCAGGACCGCCATGCAATCGGGTCAGGCCAAGACCAAAGATTGGGCGCTTGAGTTTGAGCCCGAGGAGCCGCGCACGGTGGAGCCGCTGATGGGCTGGACCTCATCCGGCGACACGCGTCAGCAGCTGCGGTTGCGGTTCCGGACGAAGGAGGAGGCGGTCGCCTACTGCGAGCGCCACGGGATCACCTACCAGGTGATAGAAGACAAGCCGCATGTGCGGCGCGCGATGTCATATTCCGACAATTTCGCTTTCAAGCGCCGCGATGCATGGACGCACTGACTCTAGCGAGCCGGCGCGCGGGCGTGCCCGAACGGTTATCTCGGCTCGCTGAGCAGGAAAAGCTTTCACTATGTCGCCGCCGAAGCTGGTCGGCGCCGCGGCGTCTGTCGGCAAATTTAAGCAATTTGGTCTATCGGGATTGACAGTTGGTAGCCGCGCCGTTCGCGTTACAAATCACATTTGGCGATTGCGTTGAGCCCAGTGGAGATGGGGACGCTTCCGCGGTCGCCTTGTCTCGCCCAGCGGCAAGACGTTGCCGGCATTTAGCGTAAAGTTCGGTTTGCGGATAAAGGAAATACTGTCGGCAAGCAAAGTCGTCCTTATCATCTTGAGTTTTAAGCGGCTCATCCCAATAGTGATTGTAGCCAGCGCATCCGGTCAGAGCCAACATGAGCATGCCGCCGGCTGCTTGTTTGATGCGTTTTTTCATCTGGTTCACTTTATTGGCGATCTAGAACGGGTTGATGAGCAGCAATCGTTGTAGCGTGAACCCGCACAAAGTGTCTGTACCCATGGGGGTCAGATAACCTTGATTCACAGTCGCAAGGCGCATCTGCGAGGTTAATGCACCCGACGCGCCGGAAAGAGTGCTCGCAGGTCGCATTTATGGACATACCTCTATTGAGATGCGGCAATGGGTGCTCAGTGCTGCCCCAAATGTTGCTCCATTTTCTTCAACTTTCTATCAAATAAAATCCATTAACACTTTGATTTTATTTGGTGAGCGCGCCGGGACTCGAACCCGGGACCTACTGATTAAAAGTCAGTTGCTCTACCGCCTGAGCTACGCGCTCGCCAGTTAGCAGGCCGGCGGAGCTGCCGGCTCGCAACGTTACGGCTGAATAACAGAACAACGCCGCGCGAGCCAATAGATAAGCCGAGCGACCACGTTTTCGATCCGAGCACGCCGTCGTCCTCGCCGCCTTGCCTTCGTGCCCCGATCGACCCGTTTAGCACGGCAGGGAAAGAAAGAAGCATCGGCGCCGCCGTCAACGCAATTAGGAACGGCCATACCCCATCTCTCCCCGTCGGAGAGGGTGACCAAGGACATGTTCGAAATGGCTTCACAAATCGTGAGGAGCAAGACCAAGAATTTTGAGTCGAAGAAATTCGGGGCACTACTAAGAGACGTTAAAAGAATTGCTGCGCAAGAAGGAGCACGGCCAAAAGATCGAGGTGCCGCGCGACCGCGAGCCCTCGAAGGTGATCAACCTCCGATGGATGCCTTGCGCTGCAACGCGCGGGCGAGCGCGCCCCGACCAGCGCGCCGCTCGCGGGCGCAAGCGGGGGATGTAGGACCGCGAACTCGCGCTCCTCGGGGCGCCATCGCAGGGCGGGCTAGCGCCGCTTCTTGCGCTCGGCGCGGAAGGGTACGACCTCGGCCGACTTGCCGGCGCTGCGGCGCAGCGCTTCCTTGAGGCTCACCGGGCGGCCGTGTTTCTTCAAGAGATCGCGGAAGGCCTCGTCGGCAAGCTCTTGGAACGTCATCATGCAGTCCTTGGCAAGCATGTCGAGCGAGGCCCACATCTCCTCGTCGATCTGAACGCGTTTCCCCGGCATCGTTGCCTCCGGTGGTATGTATAAGGAATGGATGGGCAGAATTGTTGCAAGCCGCCCAGTTCTTTAATTCGCTTCGCCCCCGCGATTTGCTAGACTGATGGTTTGTCAGGAAACTTGAATGCCGATTGTCAACCGCATCGCCGACCAGCACCGCGAGATTACCGAATGGCGCCGCGATTTCCATGCCCATCCGGAGCTGCTCTATGACGTGCACCGTACGGCGAGCAGCGTCGCCGACAAGCTGAAAGCCTTCGGTTGCGACGAGGTGGTCACCGGCATCGGCCGCACCGGAGTGGTCGGCGTCATCCGCGGGTGGAAGGGCAAGTCCGACAAGACAATCGGACTGCGCGCCGATATGGATGCGCTGCCAATCGAGGAAGCGACCGACCTGCCGTACAAGTCGACGGTGCCGGGCAAGATGCACGCCTGCGGTCACGACGGGCACACCGCGATGCTCCTCGGCGCCGCGCGCTATCTCGCCGAGACACGCAATTTCGCCGGCACCGCGGTAATCATCTTTCAGCCGGCGGAAGAGGGCGGCGCTGGCGGCAAGGCCATGGTGCAGGATGGCTTGATGGAGCGGTTCGGCATCAACGAGATCTACGGCATGCATAACTATCCAGGCATGCCGGTCGGCGAATTCGGCCTGCGCCCGGGCGCGATCATGGCGGCGGCCGACTATGTGCAGATCGACATCGAGGGCAAAGGCGCCCACGCGGCGCGGCCGCACCTCGGCATCGACACGGTGCTGGTCGGCGCGCAGATCATCAATGCACTGCAGTCGATCGTCTCGCGCAATGTCGATCCGCTGGAAGCGGCGGTGGTTTCGATCTGCATGTTCCATGCGGGCAGCACCGACAACGTCATTCCGCAGACCGCACAATTACGCGGCACTGCACGCAGCCTGATTCCCGAGGTGCAGGAGCTCTTGGAAAAGCGGGTACCGGAAATCGCCGAGACGACCGCTAAGCTATACGGCGCCAAAGCGACTGTGAAATACCGCCGCGGCTATCCAGTGCTGAAGAACCACGCGGTGCAAGCGGACTTTGCCGCCTCGGTCGCAGCCCAGATTGCCGGTGCCGACAAAGTCGACACCTCGCTCGCGCCGGTCATGGGCGCGGAGGACTTTTCCTTCATGCTAAACGCGCGCCCCGGCGCCTTTATCTTCGTGGGCAACGGCGACAGCGCCGGCCTGCACCATCCAGCTTACAACTTCAACGACGAGGTGATCCCCATCGGGACCTCGTATTGGGCGAAGTTGGTCGAGACGGCGCTGCCGGCCTAGACGGTCTTGCAGCGCACGATGCACGCTCGACTGCGCGGAGGCCTTCCTCGGTTTCCGCCTGCCAGACGTTCTGTTGTGCCTTGTGCTTCTCTTCGTTCCATTCATGCGGGACGCTGTCACCCATGAACAGGACGAAGACTCGCAGCGGTCCGGATATTTTTTGTAGGGCCCGTGCGGCGCGCCCCAGCCGTACACGTAATCGCCAGGGCGCAGATTGTTTCCGGCGACGCACATGCGGCCCTTGAGCACGACGATCGAGTGGCGTTGCCAGAGGGAGGAACTTACCCCTCATGTCATTGTGGCCCATCACTGGGTCGTGCGCGACCAATCGTTCATTACGACTATGACGTTCAAAGAGCTAAGCATGACGAGTAAGGTAGAAGGCGACCCGAAAGAAATTGCGATCAAAAAAGATACTGACGATCTGCAGTCCGCAGATCGGCGTAAAGGTCATTCTTTCCGTGACTAGGTAGGGGAACCAACCGGCACTGCCTTAGGACACCACTTCGGTGCGCTCGACCGCCGGGGCAGACGCGGTCGCCGGCGTGGGCGCGGCGGTACGCCGGGCGACGAGCTCGCCCAACTGCCCCTCGAGCGAGCGCCAATAGGCGAAGTCGTTGAACCGCGTGCGTTCGATCGCCGCGAGGCCGACGGCGGCGAGGAAAGGCAGGCTCTGCACCACCAGGACGACGGCGAAAATATTGATCTCGCGGATCTGCTTGACGTTGGTCGCAACCAGCAGCACTGCGCCAGCGAGCAGCAGGAATGCCAGCACCGCCTCCCAGAAGGCGTGGAAATCTGCAGTGCGGCGCAAACCGCCCTTGGACGTGCGCACGAACGGCAAGTGGTCGTTGATGATGCTGAGGCCAACCGCGCGCGCTACCGTCCATTGCACGGACATGGCGGCGAAGACCGCGCCAGCAAGCTGTATCTTGTCGGTCTTCACGCGCAGCCGGTAGAGCGTGACGAAATGCGTGAGCGAGACGGTGAAGCTCGCAATGATCGGTACCGTCAGGATGAGGTCGGGCACGGCAATGTCGAGGAAGGCAACGATCGGCACCCAGATGACGTTGAGGATGGCGACCGCGACGCCGAGACTTTCCGCGCCTAGCCAGTTGAGCCAGCCGAGTGTGAACTCGCGCTTCTGGTCGCGCGTCAGCCGACTGCCGCCGGGCAGAAAACGCCGCCAGTGCTTGCGCACAATTTGGAAGCCGCCATAAGCCCAGCGGTGGCGTTGCTTCTTGTAGGCTTCGAAACTATCGGGCAGCAGACCGTGGCCGTAGCGCTTGTTGGTGTAATGCGCGCGCCAGCCGAGCTCGAGGAGCGTGAGGCCGAGATCTGTATCCTCGCAGATAGTGTCACTTGACCAGCCTCCCGCAGCCTCCAGGGCGGTGCGACGCACAAGGCACATCGTACCATGCACGATGATGGAGTTATATTCGTTCCGTTGCACCATGCCGATGTCGAAGAAGCCGGCATATTCCCCGTTCATGGCGTGGTGCATCACGCTGCGCTCGCCGTCGCGGTGATCCTGCGGCGCCTGAACGAGGCCCACATGAGCGTCGCGGAACAGCGGTACCAGATCCTTGAGCCAGTCCTGCTGCACCACGTAGTCGGCGTCGATCACGCCGACGATCTCTGCGTCGGAGGCAGAGTGTGTCATGGCGAGTCGCAGGGCACCGGCCTTAAAGCCTTGCACGTTGTCGGCGCGGACGAACTTGAAGCGTTCGCCGAGCGCGCGGCAGTGTTCTTCGATCGGCAGCCACATGGATTGATCGGGAGTGTTGTTGATCACGACCACGCATTCGAAATTCGGATAGTCCAGTCTGGCGAGCGCGTCGAGCGTCTGCTTGAGCATTTCCGGCGGCTCGTTGTGCGCGGGCACTTGGATCGAGACTTTCGGTGCGGGAGCTTCCGGCGCACGTAAAGACACCTCGATCAGGCCCAGCGGCTTCCGGCCGAAGGCGATGGCGGCTAGCTCGTCGATGCGCGCGAGTGCGATGATCACCAGCGGCACCAGCAGCAATACGCCGAGAGCGAGTGCGAAGGCGGCGCCGGGCACGAAATAATGTCCGTTCCAGTGGGCGAAGACGGCGGCGAACCAGAAACCGACGATGTTGGCGGCGGCGGCGAGCATGGTCGCCTGCCGCAGCGTCACGCCGTTCATCGCCAGGATCGGCAAGGAGAGTAGTACGCTGATCAGCAACGCCACGCCGGCCAGCCTCCAGTGGTCGGGATCGGTGATGACGCTGCTCCATTCGAATTTCGGACGACGCGCCGCGTCAAACAGGCCCCAATAGGGACCGACACCGCCTTCGAAGACCTTCCACGGCTGGTCGATGGCTTCGACGATGTTGTAATCGATGCCATAAGCCTCGGCGCGGGAGACGAAGTCGCGCAACACCACCGCCTGCTCGAAGCGGCCGGGGTTGGCATTCTTCAGATTGTAGCCGGCGCTCGGCCAGCCAAACTCTGCGATCACGATGCGTTTGCCCGGGTAGGTCTGACGCAGCTTGTCGTAAATGAGGATCGCCTGGTCGACCGCCTGGCCTTCAGAGAATCCTTCCCAATAGGGCAGGATATGCGCGGCAATATAATCGACCGAGGATACGAGCTCGGGGTGCTCAATCCACACATGCCAGATTTCGCCGGTGGTGACAGGCAAGTTAGTCGCGCGCTTGACCCGCTGGATCATCTGGATCAGGTCGGGGACCTTTTGCTCGCCGCGGTAGATCGTTTCGTTGCCGACGATGATGCCGTTGACGTTGCTATTGCGCTTGGCGAGGTCGATGACCGAGGCGATTTCGCGCTCGTTGCGATCCTGGTGTTTGTCGATCCAAGCACCGATTGTCACCCGCAGTCCGAATTCGGAAGCGATCGCTGGCACGAGCTCGACGCCGCCGGTTGATGAATAGGTGCGGATGGCGCGCGCCAGCGGGGCCAGCAAATTCAAGTCGCGGCGGATTTGTGCGGTTTGCGCCTTGGCGCCTGAATCGGGATGTGCGGAGCCGGCGAACGGAGCGTAGGAAACGCTCGCTAGTTGGCCATCGAAGTTGGGAGCACTCAGGTGATGTTGGTCGAGAGCCCACAATCCGGCTTGGACGCACGCTACAAGGGCTATTATGGCAGCGACGCTGCGCATAAAACACTTACCAAATGGGGCTGAATGGTAGACCCCTGAGCCCGTCCCCTGGGCTCGGCCAAAGCTTAAACAACGATAGCTTGGCGTCAGGTAGTTATTCAAGTAAGTACGCCACATGGCAATTCATAGGCAGGCGCATGGCGGCTGCATGAAATTGCGATGAACGTTCGTTCAGCGAGGTGTCGCGCCGGAGGTAGCGGCGGGAGATTGGGCAGCGGCCGCAGTTGGGGTAGGCGTGAGGGCCGGGTTGAGCCAGCAGGCGTGGACCCGGCTGTTCAGACTTTCCGGCGCCTTGGGATCAATATGGCCCTGCCGCACCACGCATCGAAACGTCGCCTGAATATGCGAGCTTGGACAGCCGAAGCGGTCGTAAAGGTCGAGGTGGCGGAAAGCCGTGTCGAGATCGTCCCGCCACAACAGGCTCACCACCCGGCGGCCCAACCAAACGCATTCCGGGTTTGCGGCCGGGCCCGTCACTAGGCGCGCCGCCTCGGCGATCTCGTCGATGCTCTTCTGGCCTTCCTTGACGGCTTCGCCGGCCTGTTTTTGCTGTTCTGGAGAGGACACGTTGCCACTTTGGGCGAACACCGGGCCGGACGCCAAGCCTAAGCTAAACGCGCACAGAACGGCAAAGAAGCGACGCAACATAAAGACTCTCGACATTGTCCCGCCGGTTTTGAATAGTCCGCCCGTCGTCCGACACCTTGTTTGCCTGGATTAGGTCAGGGTGCGGCACTGTCTGCCGGCTGCCCCGGCCTTGATTTGAGAACCCCGAATTCGCTTGAGCGGAATTTTTCTCGCCGCAGACTTGACCCTAACCGCCCGGCTTTGTCCAGCACGCGCAAGATGTTTGCTTAAAGGCGCCGCAACTTGGCAGGACGGGAGGCACACTATAAGCCCACTGCGTGGATCGCTCATAAATTCCGATCTAATCGAGTAAACCGATGCGCCTAGCTCCCGCCTGCCTCGCGATATCGGCAGCAATTATCGTGGGGTTTTGGGCATGGCTCGGCAGCCCGGTGGCCATGCCACAGGCCCCGCTGAAGCCCAGCGAGAAACTCTATTGCCTCTCTTATTCGCCATTCCGCGGCGGTCAGACCCCACTCGATGCCGGGGCACACATTTCCGCCGCCCAGATCGAGGATGACCTGACCCGGCTGGCGCTGCTGACCGACTGCGTACGCACCTACTCGGTCGAATTCGGTCAGGACCAGATCGCCGGAATCGCCGCCCGCCACGGGCTGAAGGTGATGCAGGGCATTTGGCTGTCGAGCCACCCGGAACGGAACAAGGTTCAGCTGGAAACCGCGGTCGCACTCGCCAACCGCTATCCGGACACGATTAGGTCGGTGATCGTCGGCAATGAGGTGCTATTGCGAGGCGAGATGTCCACGGGCGACCTCGCCGCTACCATCCGGGGGGTCGAGGCGCGGGTGAAAGTGCCGGTAACCTATGCTGACGTCTGGGAGTTCTGGTTACGCAATCCGGACGTCGCCGCCGCCGTTGATTTCATAACGATCCATATCCTTCCCTACTGGGAGGATTTGCCGATTTCGGCGCACGCCGCCGCCGCGCATGTGCGGTCGATCAGGCAGCGGCTCGTTGACGCTTTCGCTGGCAAAGAGGTGATCATCGGCGAGGTTGGCTGGCCGAGCGCCGGCCGCATGCGCGCGGAGGCGCTGCCATCCCCCTCGAACCAGGCGCGCGTGATTCAGGACGTGTTGGCGCTCGGCAAGCGCGAGAACTTTCGCGTCAACGTCATAGAAGCTTTCGATGAGCCGTGGAAGCGTGCGCTGGAAGGTACCGTCGGCGGCCATTGGGGATTACTCGACGATGTTGGCCGCTCGCCGAAATTCGTCTGGGCCGAGGCAGTCTCCGATCATCCCTGGTGGCGCTGGCAGGCCGCGGGCGGTGTGCTCTACGCGATTGTTGTTTTTGGCGCAGTGGCTGTCGGTCGGTACGCGACGGCGATATCCGTCGGGCAATGGCTGGCGGTGACGGCGAACGCGACGGTTGGCGGTGCGCTGATCGGCTGGAGCATCGCCAATGTGTCTCTCGAATCCTTTGGCGTCGGCGGATGTTTGCGGTCGCTGGCCTTCGTCGCGATCGCAGCGCTGGTGCCGCCGGTGCTTAGCGCTGCACTGTTGCGGGAAGCGCCTCTTCCACGTTTTTCGCGCCTGCTCGGCCCGACCGACGAATGCGCGGGTGTCGCGCTTGTCCCCAGCGCGCTACTCATCGGTACCCTACTGCTATCGCTACTGTCGGCCCTCAGCCTGGTGTTTGACCCGCGCTATCGCGATTTTCCGTTCGCACCACTGACCGCGGCGGCGGTGCCGTTCTTCATGCACAGTTTGCTTATGCCGCGGCCGAAGGGACCCCACGGCACCGCTGAACTGATGGGCGCTGGCATCTTGTCGCTGTCAGTGCCTTACATTTTGCTCAACGAAAGCTTCGCCAACTGGCAATCGCTGTGGCTGTGCGTGGCTCTAACACTCTTCGCATTCAGTCTGGCTCGGGTGCGCGACGCGCAAAACTGAGCACCAGCAATCCGAATGCCAGCGCCGAAAGTTGAACGTTGTAGAGCACAATGCCGAAACAGGCGATCACCAACGCGACCGCGAAAAGAACAAGCGATGGCCGCAGTAGATTGAGTGCGGCGACGACCAGCGCCGCCCAGCCCAAGACGGTGTGCTCGAAAAGAACGATGGCAATGCTGCGCGCGAAGCACGCCCAGGTGTCGGGACCGGCGACGCAGGCGAGGCCGACGGTCGATTGCTCGATTGATAGATAGCGCAGGTAGAGGGCATACCCGAGCGAGCAGAATCCAAGGATCAGCAGATAATTGGTCTCTCGTGCACTCGGTAGGAACAATTTCATGACGCTGATTATGTTTGCGCGGGTGGGGCGATCAATGCTCAGCCAGTTGTCTGCCGAAGAATTTGGCCGGACGGTAGCCGGTGTGCAAGCCGGCGAAGCGCGTGTACAACTGCGTCGCGGCAACCATATTCGGCAGCGGTCCGGCCAGCGGGCAATAAAATCCTCACCGGCGGGCTTTCTGGGCCTTGGTAAGCGAGCGGATGCACTGGCTTGCTCTCTTAGAGACCAGCCCGGGACGCGCGTGCGGGGCAGGAATTTCGGCAAGGTCACTGGAGCCGGCTGCGCAGGTGCGGCGTTGGCTACGAATCACGTCGTTGAAAACGTTAGCAGAATCCGCTTCCCTTGCCGAACGCGACCGCTGGGCAACTCGCTGGCGTCGCGTACGCCGTCATTGTGGCAACACCCGTGAGCCGGAATCTAATCTGATGAAGCGAAGAACCTGTCTTGCGATCGTGCTGGCGGCCGGCGAGGGCACGCGCATGCGCTCGGATTTGCCGAAACCGTTGCAAGTGATCGCCGGATCTCCAATGCTCGCTTATGTGCTGAAGGCAGCGCGTGAAGCAGGATGCGATGAGATCGCCGTTGTCGTCGGGCCAAACGACGCGGCGGTGAAAACGTTGGTTGACGAGCTTGTGCCGAAGGCGCAGATTTTTGAGCAGCGCGAGCGGCGCGGGACCGCGCATGCGGTTCTGGCAGCGAAGAATGCCATCGACCGCGGCGTTGATGATATCCTCGTCGTGTTAGCCGATACTCCGCTTGTGCGTTCGGAAACCCTCGCCAAGTTGCGCGGTGCGTTGGCCAAAGGCGCAGATGTCGCGGTGCTTGGCTTCATCGCCAAGGATCCTACGGGCTACGGACGTCTGGTGACCCAAGGCCGAGAGCTTACCGCCATACGCGAGGAGCGTGACGCAAGTGCGCAAGAGCGTGCGGTCGCACTGTGCAACGCCGGGCTGATGGCGCTTTCCGGCAAGCATGCGCTCGCCATTCTTGATTGCATCGATAATCGCAATACCAAGGGCGAATTTTATCTCACAGATGCGGTTGCTATCGCCCGAGATATGGGCTTGAAGGCGGTCGCAATCGAAACCGAGGAGGACGACGTGCGCGGGATCAACACCAAAACGCAACTCGCCGAAGCCGAAGCCGTCATGCAGCAGCGGCTACGGGCGGCCGCGCTAGAAGCTGGCGTCACTATGATCGCGCCGGAGACGGTTTTCCTCTCCGCCGACACTAAGTTTGGCAAGGACGTGACGATCGAGCCGAATGTTGTGTTCGGGCTCGGCGTCACCGTCGGGAACGGAGCGCTGATCCGTGCCTTCTCGCATCTCGAAGGGGCGCATGTGGGCAATGGCGCGCGCGTCGGCCCCTTCGCGCGACTGCGCCCTGGCGCTGAACTCGGAACCGACGTCCACATCGGCAATTTCGTCGAGGTGAAGGCAGCCAAGATCGAGGCGGGCGCCAAGGCCAACCATCTCGCCTATATCGGCGATGCGCGCGTCGGCAGTGGAGCCAACGTGGGCGCCGGCACCATCACCTGCAACTATGACGGCGTCGCCAAGCACTGTACAGATATCGGCAAGGAGGCCTTCATCGGCTCCAATTCTGCGCTGGTGGCGCCGGTCAAGATTGGCGACCGCGCCTATATCGGTTCTGGGTCGGTCGTGACGCAGGATGTCCCAACCGACGCGCTAGTGGTGGCGCGAAGTCGCCAGATAACCAAGCCCGGCTGGGCAAAGCGCTTGCGACAACTCAAGGGGTTGGGCAAGAAGTCGTCGAAGAGGCCCACGAAATGACCGGCCCGCCAGTGTCACAAGCCGAAATGCGTTTTGATTTCCATAGGCTTGGCGGGAACGGCTAAAGCAAGAAAATAGAGCTAAGGGACCATCCATCAGGATGTGCGGGATCGTCGGAATCGTCGGACGCCAGCCGGTCGCCGGCCATCTGATCGAAGCGCTCAAGCGCCTCGAATACCGCGGCTATGACTCCGCGGGCGTTGCCACGGTTGATCATGGAATGCTCAGGCGCCGACGCGCCGAGGGCAAGCTCGCCGCGCTGGAAAAGCGGCTCGAGCAGGAGCCACTCGCCGGCAACATAGGCATCGGCCATACTCGCTGGGCCACCCACGGCAAGCCTAGTGAAAGCAATGCACATCCGCACGCCACGGCGAGCGTTGCAGTGGCGCATAATGGGATCATCGAGAATTTCCGCGAACTGCGCGAAAAACTGGTTAACGACGGCGCCAAGTTCACCAGCGAGACCGACACTGAGGTGGTCGCCCATCTGGTCACCGCGGAACTGAAGAAGGGGAAGCCGCCGATTGAGGCGGTGAGGGCGACGCTCAAGCAATTGCGCGGTGCCTTCGCGCTCGCCTTTCTGTTTGCCGGCGAAAACGACCTGATGATCGGCGCTCGCAGAGGCTCGCCGCTGGCCATCGGCTACGGCAAGGGCGAGACGTATCTCGGCTCCGACGCGATCGCGCTAGCCCCATTCACCGACAGGATCAGCTACCTGGAGGAGGGCGACTGGGCGGTGCTTACGCATAAGGGTGCGCAAATCCTCGACGAGCAGGGTGGTAAGATCGAGCGCCCTGTCATCAAGTCGGCGGCGTCGGCCAACTTGGTCGACAAGGGCAACCACAAGCACTTTATGGCCAAGGAAATTCACGAACAGCCGGAAGTGGTCGGCCACACGCTCGCGCATTATATTGACATGACAACCGAACGAGTTGTGCTACCAGGCAAATTGCCGTTCGCCTGGAAGAGCCTAAAGCGGCTTTCGCTGTCCGCCTGCGGCACCGCCTTTTATGCCGGGCTGGTGGCAAAGTACTGGTTCGAGCGCTTCGCTAAGCTGCCGGTAGAGATCGATATCGCCTCGGAGTTCCGCTACCGTGAGGCGCCGTTGGAGAAGGGCGACCTCGCCATCTTCATCTCGCAATCGGGGGAGACGGCCGACACGTTGGCGACACTGCGCTACGCCAAGCAGCATCAGCAGCACGTCTTGTCCGTGGTGAACGTCGCGACCTCGACTATCGCGCGCGAAAGCGACGTGGTGATGCCGACGCTGGCCGGGCCGGAGATCGGCGTCGCCTCGACCAAGGCATTCACCTGCCAGCTCGCGGTGCTCGCTTGCATAGCCATCGCCGCGGGGCGGGCGCGAGACCAGCTCTCGGCCGATGATGAGCGGAAACTGGTGCGTGCGCTGATCGAAGTGCCTCGGCTGATGGCGGAGGCGCTGGGGCTGGAGCCACCGATCCAGAAACTAGCGCAGGAACTCGCCACGGTACGTGACGTGCTCTATCTCGGCCGCGGCACCAGCTTCCCGATCGCCTTGGAAGGCGCGCTCAAGCTCAAAGAAATCTCTTACATTCATGCCGAAGGCTATGCCGCTGGCGAGCTAAAGCACGGGCCGATAGCGCTGATCGACAAGACCATTCCGGTGATCGTGATCGCGCCGCATGACCGCGTGTTTGAAAAGACCGTGTCGAACATGCAGGAGGTCGCCGCGCGCGGTGGCCAGATCATCTTGGTCACCGATCCCAAGGGCGCAAAGGAGGCAACTATCGAGTCGACGGTGACGTTGACCTTGCCGGTCATGCCGGCGACAGTGACGCCGTTGGTTTATGCCATTCCTGTTCAGCTGATGGCTTATCACACGGCGGTCGCTATCGGCACCGACGTGGACCAGCCGCGCAATCTCGCGAAATCGGTCACGGTGGAATAAGATCGCATAATGAGTGAGATCGACCAGAAGCCCTATGCGGCGCCGCCCGCTGAGGCGCCGGTGTCACATACAGGGTTTGTGGCGCGGATCCGCAATTACTTTCTCACCGGCCTGGTAGTAACAGGACCGGTCGCGGTCACCGTCTATCTGGTCTGGTCGTTCATCAGCTGGGTGGATGGTGTCGTGCGGCCCTTCGTTCCGCCCAGCTACCGCCCGGAAACCTATCTGCCCGGGCCGATCCCTGGCACCGGCCTCGTGATCGCCTTCGTGGTGCTGACGCTGCTCGGCTTTCTCACCGCCAACTTGGTAGGGCGCTCGCTGGTGGAGCTTGGCGAGAGACTGCTTAACCGTATGCCAGTCGTGCGGCCGATCTACAACACCATGAAACAGCTCTTCGAGGCCCTGTTTTCGAAGACCGGCTCAAGCTTCCGGCAGGTGGGGTTGGTCGAGTTTCCAGCGCCCGGCATGTGGTCGCTTGTGTTCCTGTCGCAGCCGCCGAGCGGACACCTCGCCGAGCGCCTGCCAGCTGGCGAGCACGTCTCGGCCTTCATGCCCTGCACCCCGAACCCGACCACCGGATTTTTTTTCTACGTGCGGCGCAAAGACGTCATTACGCTCGATATCTCGGTAGAGAACGCGATGACGTTGCTGATCTCGGCCGGCATGGTGCAGCCGGAGGGCGAGGCGCAGAAGAAGCTTGCGGCGCTCGCCAATGCCGCGCGCGCGGCGCAAGCGGCCAAGCAACCGGCATCCGCGAATTAGACCTGCTGACCACAACCGCGCTCTGAATATTAGTACTAGACGCGGTTCGTCGTGCTGGTGGAGGTCGGCTGCCAAGTTTGTTGACGCGGTGATTGTCACCGTTAGCATGAACAGCGGGCCAGTGTCGCTAGCGCCGTTTCGATCCGGTGCCTGCACGATCTAGACGAGCACCAGCTGGGCTGCTGCTCCTGACCAGACATCGTGCTGATCATCTAAGACTGCATGAGGGGCATCAGCGGGCCGCAGGTGCCAGAGGTTTAACCCGCGCGGATCAGGTTAACCGCCTCTTCCTTACTGAACAGATAGAGTAGCTGGCGCAGCGCCTGGCCGCGTGGCGTTGTGAGCTTCGGGTCGCGCTGGAGCATCAGCGCGGCGTCGTCGCGCGCCGCACCCAGATATTTGCTGTGCACCTCGATGCGCGCGATACGGAAGCCGGGCATGCCGCTCTGGCGAGTGCCAAGCAGATCGCCTTCGCCGCGCAGCGTCAGGTCTTCCTCGGCAATGCGGAAGCCGTCCTCGGTCTCGCGCAGCACGGCGATGCGCGCCTTCGCTGTGTCTCCGAGTGGGGCCTTGTAGAGCAAGAGGCAGGTGGAGTGACCGGGCCCGCGACCGACGCGGCCACGCAACTGATGAAGTTGTGCGAGCCCGAAGCGCTCGGCGTGCTCGATCACTATGATGGTCGCCTGCGGCACGTCGACGCCAACTTCGATCACCGTCGTGGCGACCAAAATTTGCGTGTCGCCGGCGGCGAAGCGCTGCATGGCGGCGTCTTTTTCGGCGCCGTTCATGCGCCCATGCATTAGGTCTACCATCTTGCCGAAACGTTCGCGCAGTGCGTCGAAGCGCGCCTGCGCGGCGGCGAGGTCGATCTTCTCGGATTCCTCAATAAGTGGGCAGACCCAATAGGCGCGTTGCTTGGAAGCAATGGCACGGCCCACCGCTTCCTCGACCTCCTCGATGCGAGAGAGCGGAATGGCGCGGGTATCGATCGGTTGGCGACCGGGTGGTTTCTCGCGCAATTCGGAGACGTCCATGTCACCGAAATAGGTGAGCACAAGCGTGCGCGGGATTGGCGTGGCGGTGAGCACGAGCACGTCGACCGCTTCGCCTTTCTGCGCCAGGGCCAGGCGCTGGTGAACGCCAAATCGATGCTGTTCGTCGACGACGGCGAGTGCGAGGTCGTGAAAAGCGACCTCTTCCTGGAACAGCGCGTGGGTGCCGACCAGGAGATCAATGTCGCCAAGCGTGAGGCGGTCGAGAATCTCCTTCCGCGCAGGGCCACGTTCGCGCCCCGTGAGGATGGCGACGCGGACGCCAGCGGCTTCCGCCAGCGGCGCAATCGTTGCGAGATGTTGCCGCGCGAGGATTTCGGTCGGCGCCATGAAGGCGGCCTGCCGGCCGGCCTCAATCACCGCGGCCGCAGCAGCCAGAGCCACGACAGTCTTGCCGGAGCCAACATCGCCTTGCAGTAGGCGCAGCATGCGCTGCGGGCGCGCCAGGTCGGCGGTGATATCGTCGAGTGCCTTTTGCTGCGAATGGGTTAGCGCATAGGGTAGGCTCTTCAGGATGCGCGCGCGCATGCGTCCTTCGCTTGCTGAGCCGCGCCCGGCTTGCTTGCGCATGTGTGCGCGCACCAGTGCCAGCGCCAACTGGCCAGCCAACAATTCGTCATAGGCGAGGCGGGTCCAGGCCGTACTCTCGGGCGCAACATCGTGTGGCTCGGCTGGCCGGTGCAGATGACGCAGCGCTATGGCGAAACTCGGAAAGCGCTCGCGTGACACCCAGGCTTCGTCCTGCCACTCGGGAAGGTCGGGCAGCTTGGCGAGCGCCCCCTCCATCGCGCGCCGTAGGTTGCCGGCGGCAAGGCCCTCCGTGAGCGAGTAGATCGGCTCGATCAGCGGCAGCGCGGCGAAGCTTTGCTCGTCCACCACCCGGTCGGGGTGCACCATCTGCAGCTGGCCGTCATAGAACTCGGCGGTTCCGGAGACGTACCGGGTTGCGCCTTCGGGCAGGAGCTTCTCGAGGTAGTCCTTGCGCGCGTTGAAATAGGTTAGCGTCAGCGTGCCGGTATCGTCGGACGTGTAAATGCGGTATGGCGCGCGCGAGCGGTGCGACGGGCCGGGCCGATGCTGGTCGACCTTGACCGTGACCGTGACCACCTGGCCGGGCTGCACATCGCGCAGCTTGGGCCGCGCGCGACGGTCGATCGAGCCCGAGGGCAGGTGAAACAATAGATCGATCACTCGCGGCGGATCGTGATCCAGCAACCGCGCAAAGAGTCTCTCCAGCTTAGGCCCGACGCCGGGCAGGCTGATCAGCGAGGCGAAGAGCGGGTTGAGAACGAGCGGCCGCATTTGATATCTGGATCATCGCAGAGTTTTGGCCGCCGTGTCCGGCATTGTCACGGACATCCTATGACAAATTGGGAGTTGCCCTCTATATAAACCTCACTCGGCCCCGTCCGGGTTTTGGTTTTGGAGACGTGATGAACGGGTCGCAGGTTTCGAGCGAAGGCCTGGACGCACGGCAGCGCCGTCTGTTGTTTCGCGCCTGGCGGCGGGGTGTCCGCGAGATGGATCTGGTGCTCGGCCGTTTCGCCGACGCTAACCTTGCCAGATTAAGCGATTCCGAACTCACCGAATTTGAGAAGCTGCTCGAAATTCCCGACCAGCAGCTGTTAGCCTGGGTCAATGGGACCGAGAAGGCACCGCCCGAGATCGACACCACGTTGTTCCGGAGCATCCGGGAATTTCATCCGCACTGACGTATTGGTAATGGCGCGTTCGCCCGCTGAATTATTGAAACCCGGCCAGGCGCTGACGCTGGCGGGGGTCGCCGACGGCGCCCAAGGGCTGGTGCTAGCGGATCTCGCGCGCGCCATCGCGGCGCGGCCCGTCGCTCCGGCGATCTCGCTCGTCGTGATCTGCCGTGACGGCCACCGTATGGCGCAGTTGTCGCGCGCTTTGGCGTTTTTCGGGCCGGACATCGAAGTTATGGAATTTCCAGCTTGGGACTGTCTGCCCTACGACCGGGTGTCGCCCAACGCCAGCGCAGTTGCGCAGCGCATGACCGCGCTGTCGCGGCTCACGCGCGTAAAGGGCCGCGACAAACCATCGGTACTGGTCACGACGGTGAACGCCGCGCTGCAACGCGCGCCGGGGCGTGACTTCGTGTCGAGGCACGCGCTTTCAGTCGCGCCCGCTAATGTGATCGGCATGACCAGCATCGTGAACTGGCTGGAGCTCAACGGCTTCTCACGCGCCTCCACCGTGCGCGAGCCCGGTGAATACGCCGTGCGTGGTGGCATCCTCGATCTCTTCGCGCCCGGCATGGATATGCCGGTGCGCCTCGACTTCTTCGGCGACGCGCTGGAGACGATCCGCACCTTTGATGCGCAGACGCAGCGCAGCGAAATGCCGTTGCATAAGCTCGATCTGGTGCCCGTGTCCGAATTGCAGCTCATTACCGAAACCATCCGCCGGTTCCGTACTGGCTATGTGGCAGAGTTTGGCGCTGCGACTCCCGATGATCTGCTCTACGAAGCGGTGAGCGAGGGCCGACGCTATCCCGGCATGGAACACTGGCTGCCGCTGTTCCACGATAAGCTTGAAACGGTGTTCGACTACTTGCCGGGCACGCCGGTTGCGCTTGAGCATCTCAGCGAGGATGCTGCGCACGAACGCTTCACGCAGATTGCCGATTATTATGACGCAAGGCGCGACGCGCTGAAGCAAGGCGTGACGCCGCCCTACAAGCCGCTGCCGCCAGGACGGCTCTATCTGGACGAGAACGAATGGAAGGCGCGGCTTGATTGCGCCGCGCTGTCTAAGCTGACGCCCTTTGCGGAACCGGACGCTAAGGGCGTGATCGATATTGGTGCTCGCGCCGGCCACAATTTCGCCGCCGAACGCGCCGAGCCGGGTGCCAATGTGTTCGAGGCTCTGATCCGGCACGTGCAAGCGCTGCAATCGGCGCAAAAGCGCGTGGCAATCGCGCTGTGGAGCGAAGGCGCGCGTGAACGCATGAGCCACGTGCTCGCCGACCACAAGCTGCACAACCTTACCAATATATCGTCATGGTCGCAGGCGCTCGGCCTGCCGAAGTCTGCAGTAGCGCTCGCCGTGCTCGGCATTGAGTCCGGCTTCGAAACCGAAGACGCAGCGATCATCAGCGAGCAGGACATCCTCGGCGACCGCCTATTGCGACCGCGCCGCGTGCAACGGCGCTCAGACAATTTTATCGCCGAGGCGACGAGCCTCGCGCCCGGCGACCTGGTCGTGCACCTCGATCATGGCATCGGCCGCTTTGCCGGCCTGCAGCCGATCGAGGCGGCCGGTGCGCCGCACGACTGCCTCGAGATCCATTACGCTGAGGGCGCCAAACTCTACTTGCCGGTTGAGAACGTCGATCTGTTGTCACGCTACGGCTCCGAGCAGACTAGCGTTGAGCTTGATCGCCTTGGCAGCAGCAACTGGCAGGCACGCAAGGCGCGTATGAAGAGTCGCATCCGTGAGATCGCCGGCGAGCTCATCAAGGTGGCGGCGGAGCGGCATTTGCGCGAGGCGCCGCGGCTGACAGCGCCCGGAGGGGCGTTTGATGAATTTTGCGCCGGCTTCCCTTACGAGGAGACTGACGACCAGCTCGCCGCCATCGACGTAACCCTTAACGACCTTGCCGCCGGCCGGCCGATGGACCGCCTGGTATGTGGTGATGTCGGCTTCGGCAAGACGGAACTTGCGCTCCGCGCGGCTTTCGTCGCCGCGATCAGCGGCAAGCAGGTCGCGGTGGTGGTGCCGACTACCCTCTTGGCGCGCCAACATTTCAAGACATTCTCCGAGCGCTTCCGCGGCTTCCCAATTAAAGTGGCGCAGGCTTCGCGGCTCGTCTCCGCGAGCGAGGTTGCCGCGACCAGAGCGGGACTCGCCGACGGCAGTATCGATATCGTCATTGGCACGCACGCGCTGCTCGGCAAGACAATCAAGTTCAAGGACCTCGCCCTATTAGTGGTCGACGAGGAGCAACATTTCGGCGTCGCCCACAAGGAGAAGCTGAAGACGCTGCGCAGCGAAGTGCACGTGCTCACGCTAACCGCGACGCCGATCCCGCGCACATTGCAGCTAGCTTTAACGGGGGCTCGCGATCTTTCGATCATCGCCTCGCCGCCGGTCGACCGGCTGGCGGTGCGCACATTCGTATCGCCGTTCGACCCCATCACGGTGCGCGAGGCGCTGCTGCGCGAGAAGTACCGGGGCGGCCAGGCCTTTTATGTGTGCCCGCGCATCGAGGACCTCGCAGCCGCTAAGGACTTCCTTGACAAGAACGTACCGGAAGTGCGCGTCGCCGTTGCGCACGGACAGATGGCGGCGACTGTGCTGGACGATATCATGTCGGCGTTTTACGACGGCAAATTCGACGTGCTCCTGTCCACCACCATCATCGAGTCGGGCCTGGATATCCCGACCGCCAATACGCTGATCGTGCATCGCGCCGATATGTTCGGCCTGGCGCAACTCTACCAGCTGCGCGGGCGGGTGGGGCGCGCCAAGTTGCGCGCCTATGCGCTGTTCACGCTGCCGGCGCAACAAAAGATCACGCTGCAGGCGGAGCGGCGGTTGAAGGTACTGCAGTCGCTCGACACACTCGGCGCCGGCTTCCAGCTCGCCTCGCACGATCTGGATATCCGCGGCGCCGGCAACCTGCTCGGCGAGGAGCAGTCCGGCCACATCAAGGAAGTCGGCTTCGAGCTTTACCAGCAGATGCTGGAAGAGGCGGTGATGAGCCTGAAGGCGGGCATGGTCGCGCCTGTCGCCGACCGCTGGTCGCCGCAGATCACCATCGGCACGGCGCTGCTTATTCCTGAGGATTACGTCTCCGACCTGTCGGTGCGGCTCGCGCTCTACAGACGGCTCGCCGAGATCGAGGACGAGCGCGAGATCGAAGGCATCGCCGTCGAGATGGTTGACCGCTTCGGCCCGCTGCCGCGCGAGGTCGAGGACCTGCTGCAGGTTGTAGCGATCAAGAGCTTGAGCCGCCGCGCCAATGTCGAAAAGCTCGAAGCCGGGCCAAAAGGTGTGGTGCTGTCGTTCCGCGACAACGTCTTCGCCAACCCGGAGGGGCTGATCGCCTATATCCGCGAGCAAGGCTCTTCGGTGCGCATGCGCAACGACCCGAAAGATTCAAAAGCGCAGCAGCTCGTGTTCTTTGACGACTGGCGGCAGCCGCAGGCGCGGCTCAAGGGTACTTCGGCGATCCTGCGCAAGCTCGCGTCAATCGCCGAGAAGGCGAAGGCAGCCTAATGCGGCATGCGTAGCACCGGCTTGATCGTTTTGCCGGCAGCTGACTCGGCAGCGGCGCGGTTGATCTCGGCGAAATCATAATAGGTGATCAGGCGACCGACTGGAAAACGGCCGGCGACGATGTGATCTACCAACTGCGGGATGAACTGCTGCGGCACGCTGTCACCCTGGATAACGCCGCGCACGGTGCGGCCGTTCTGCAGGAAAGGTGTCTCGAACGACACCTCTGTTCCGACAGGGGCGCTGCCGAGCAGAACGCACATGCCTGCCGGCATCAGTGCTCCGATCGCCTCACGGAGCACCAAAGCGACCGCCGATGTTTCCAGGGTGTAACGCGCGCCGAGCCCGGTGATCTCCTTGATGTCGGCGACGATACTGGCGCTGCCGCTGTGGTTGATCGCGTGTGTCGCCCCAAGCTCGCGCGCGAGTTTTAGGCGATGGTGGTGCAAGTCGACGGCGATGATCGGATCGCAGCCGCAGATCTTTGCAGCCATCAAGGCGGACAGCCCGACTGCGCCGACGCCGAAGACCACGAAACTCTCGCCCGGCTTTGGCTTCATCACGTTGAGTACCGCGCCGGCGCCGGTCTGCCCGCCGCAGGCAAGGGCACAGACGTGGGCAAGCGGCACGTCATTGCGCACCCTCACCGCGTAGCGCTCGTTGGCAATCGTGAAATTGCCGAACGACGACTGCTGAAAGAATGCGCTGTAGATCGGCTTGCCATTCTGCGCGTGTAGTATCGAGCCGTCAGCGCGCGTGCCCCTCATCTTTAGGTCGAAGGCGTGCACACAATAGGTCTGCCGGTGGCTGCAGCAGTTTGGACACTCGCCGCACCAGGGATAGCACATGACGACGTGGTCGCCGGGCTTGAATTGTGTCACCGCCTTACCAGTGGCGCGCACGATCCCGGCGCCTTCGTGGCCGAACACCGCTGGGTAGGGCGTGTTGTAGTAGCCGTCGCGGCCGTGCAGATCGGTCGCGCACATGCCGGAGGTGACGACTTCTACAAGCAATTCGTCGTCGCGCGGATCGCAGAGGTCAACCTTCTTGATCTGGAAGGGCCCCGATCGTTCGTGCACGACCGCCGCTATGATCCGCATATTATTTATTGGGCAAGGGCGTTTGCTTGCGCGACGCGGTCGAGGGCGTCGGCGAGATATGTGGGCGACTGGGCGCCGGAGACGGCGAACTTACCGTCGAAGATGAACATCGGCACGCCGCCGATGCCGGCTTCCTTGGCCGACTGCGCTTGCTGCTCGACTTGAGCGACGTCCTTGTCGCTATCAAGATCGGCGCGAACGCCCTCTGCATCGAGGCCGACGTCGGCGGCCGCCTGCACCAGTATCCCTTCGTTGGTGAGGTCGGCGCCTTCGGTGAAATAGAGATCCATCAGACGCTGCTTCATCTCGGCAGCCTTGCCGATCCCCGCCGCCCACCGGATCAGGCGGTGGCAATCGAGCGTGTTGGGCTGGCGCTTCATCTTATCGGCCGCGTAAGCGAGACCTTCTGCGGCGGCGGCTACGCCGACGCGCTGAGCGATGCCCTTGTAGCGCTCGGGTGAGCCGAATTTGGTGGTCAGATAGTCCTCGCGCGATATGCCTTCGCGCGGAATCCATTCGTTGAGGAAATAAGGGCGCCAATGAACCTCAACCGGGATGTCCGGCCGCATGCCTAAGGCCTTCTCCAGCCGGCGCTTGCCAATAAAGCACCACGGGCAGACCACGTCTGAAACAACATCGATGCGGACGGGCCGTTGGTGGGACATTAAACACGCTCCTGCTGGAGCGTAACTTATGTCCGATGCTACTTGGCGGCAACTGCCGCGCCACCCATCACGCGCAGCATAAGCTTTTGTAGGGTATCACCGGCCTTGAAGGTCGCAAGCGTCACATTAGCGCTGATCTTGTTACCGGCTTGCCGCGGCATCAGCATCGTCTTCTTGATAACGCCAGCGATGCGCCGGGCGGCCACGTGCGCGTCGCGCAAGTCGGTCTGCGCGAAGGCAACCAGGATCCCGCCGTCGTCCTGTCGGCAGGCAAAATCGATATTGCGGATCAGCCGCGCCATCAGGCGGGCGCCGTGCTTGCTGACGCGGCGGTCGCGCGGCCCATCGAATGAAAAGCGCGCGAGCGAGACAGGCGTTGAGCGCTCGCTCACCTCGGCGATCGTCTGCTGGAGTTCCTGCCAGAACGCGTGCCACGTGAGCAGTCCGGTGTCTGGATCAAACATGCCCTCGGTGTCCAGGGTCTTCATCATGCGTTTGAGCCGGACCGAGAAGGCATGCAGGCGCACCAGCGGCAACATTCGGGCGACGATATGCGCCGCGTCCCCGTCGATCTGATCGATATACGGCAGCGCTTCGGCATATTCGGGCGCGACATCACTGATCACTGCGACGGGAATGTCGCGGAAACGATTATCCTGCGCTAGCACGGTGAGGAATTCATTTATCATACGTTGAGAGAAGCCGTCGGCCACCACGATGCCGTCGATGTCGCGCGCATCGAGGTGTTTGGCGGCAATTTCCACGCTGAGCGCGCCTAGCATCTGCACCTTCTCGGCCATCGCGACGCCGAGCTGCGCATAACGTGGGCCGCGACCGGCGACTAGCACGGTGGCGTCTTCGAGCGCGTCGCCGACCGGAAACGGCGGCAACTTGCCGTCACCGTCGTGCGTGGCGACGGTCTCGATCCGGCGCAGCACGGTAGCATGGAGCGCGCGCACGCGCAGCGCCGATTGCAGGCGCGCTATCAGCCGCTCGATCGGTTGCGCCATGTCGACGGGCAGCGCGATCGGAACGGCGGTGCCCTGGTCGCCGCGTACGCGGGCGATCACCGGTACAATGGGGCTGGTCGCGGTGGCGATCTGCAGACAGAGCGTGCGCGCCGAGGATTCGCTCTTCGGCGCGCCGGGCTCGGCTATGATCACAGCAGTCGGCTTAACTGAGACGAAGGCGGTCGGCGCGTCGGCCCATTTGGTCTCGACGATGGGGAAGGCCCCGGCGGCGCTGAGCGCAGCACCAAGCCCGGCCGCTGGGCTGTCGGCGACCACGATCAACGGACCTTGCAGCGACATGACAACTCAACGCATGCGGTTACTGAGTACGTCACCACATTAGCTGAGCCCTGTTAACGCCTTGTCAATGAAATAGGGAAGATCAGGGGGGTGCCGCTGCTGTAACGCTCCGACAATCAGCGCGTTGACGCCGGCGGCCTGTAGTCGTGCGGCGGTTTGCACCTGGTCAGGCGCGCTGCCCGCGAGACGCTGGCCGAGCTGCGCATCGGGCAGCGCCACTATGATCACGACTGTATCGGTTGCTGCGACCGCCGCGTCGATGTCGCTCTGACGAAAACGAGGTGCGCTCATGCCGATGCGCGCGGCCGTGATGATCGCCTTAGCGCTGCAGCGCAAGAGCGCCACAAGCATTTCTTGCTTGCGCCAGAGTAGCGGCAGCGGTGCGGCGATCATGCCGGCGCGCAGTACACCGAACAGCGCGATCACGCTATCGACGTTGGACCGCCACCACACTGTCGGTCGGCAGGCCGAGCGCGTGCAGCCGCGCGGCGAGCGCCGAGATCGCGCCGTCTGCTTCTGCGTACGTAAGCCGACGCGGCCTACAGCCGGTGATCGCTGCGCTGTTGGGCGGATCGGCGAGAGCCAGCGCCTCGGGCCGCCGCACGCTAGCGCGGCGGAACAGATCATCGAGCGTAGTGCGGTCAACGGCCGCGCGTTGCGCGTCGCCTAGGATCATTTGGCGTCCACGTCCCACCATGTTTCCGGCAAATAGCCGAACAGGGAAGTCTCAGACGGATGCTTGATTCGCGTCCAGCGCGCTATCCACTGCTTGGGCGGAAAGTAGAGCGGCACCACGTAGAAGCCTGACAGCAGTACGCGGTCGAGCGCCCGGGTGGCCGAAACGAAATCCTCGCGGGTGGTCGCACTGAGCATGGCGGTGATCATGGCGTCCACTGCCTTCGACTGCACACCCATGTAATTGCGGCTGCCCTCCTGCGTTGCTGCCGCCGAGCCCCAATAGAAGAGCTGCTCGTTGCCGGGTGACAGTGACTGCTCCCAGCGGTATTGCATCATGTCGAAATCGAAGGTGATACGGCGACGCTCAAACTGGGTCGGATCAACGCTGCGCACGCGCGCATCTATACCGACGCGTTTAAGGTTGCGCACGAAGGCCAGCGCCAGCCGCTCCTGGTCGCGCGTTGTGGTGAGAATCTCGAAGGCGAATGGCCGGCCGTTCGCGACGTGCGTCAGCTGAGTGCCGTTCAATTTGTAGCCGGCCTCGGCGAACAATGCCAAAGCGCGACGCAGACCGGTGCGGTCATTTCCCGAGCCATCGGTAACCGGCGGCTTCCATGTGCCGTCCATAATGTCGGGGCGCACCGCGCCGGGGAAAAGCGCTAAGAGCTCGCGCTCGCGGGCATTGGCGGCAACGCCGTGCGCTGACAGGTCGCAGCCGTCGAAATAGCTCACGGTGCGCTGATAGAGATTGAAGAAATAATTATGGTTGATCCATTCGAAGTCAAACAGATTGAGGATCGCCTCGCGCACACGCACGTCGGCAAATATTGGCCGACGCGTGTTGAACACCAGGCCTTCCATGCCCTTCGGCAGCCCGTAAGGGAATTCCTCCTTAACCACGCGGCCGTCGCGCAGTGCGGGAAAGTCATAGGCGGTCTGCCAGCGCCCGGGATCGGTCTCCAGCCGCACGTCGTAGAGGCCCTTCTTGAACGCCTCGAACTGCGTATTCCCGTCACGGTAGTAGTCGAAGCGGATGGTATCGAAATTCCACAAGCCGCAATTGATCGCGAGGTCGCGGCCCCAATAGCTCGCGTCGCGCTTGAAGGAGACGCTTTCGCCCGGTTTAACCTCGCTCACGGTATAGGGTCCGCTGCCGAGAAGCGGCGTAAAGCTCGTCTCATCGAATTTCTCGGGGTCAGTTGCGTGCTTGGCGAGCACCGGCATTAGCGCAACGATCAGCGGCAGCTCGCGGTCATCGGCGCCGGAGAGATCGAAGCGCACGGTGCGCGCGTCGAGGGCAGTCGCTTCCACCACTTTGGCATAGTAGATGCGATAGTTTGGCCTGCCTTTGTCGCGCAAGATTTCCCAGGAGAAAATCACATCTTCCGCGGTCACCGGCTTGCCGTCGGAAAAGCGCGCCATGGGATTGAGCTTGAAAGTGACCCAGGTGCGCGCAACGTTGGTCTCTACCCCCTCGGCGAGCAGGCCGTAGAGCGTGAACGGTTCGTCGTAGCCGCGCGCGAGCAGGCTCTCGACTACGTAGTTCTTGATGTTCGCCGCGGGAATGCCTTTGATGATGAATGGATTAAGGCAGTCGAAGGTGCCGAGCACGCCCTGGACCAAATGGCCCCCTTTCGGCGCGCGGGAATTGGCGTAGCGCGCTACAGTGAAATCGGGTCCCCAGGCTGGCGCGCCATGCATGGCAATGGCATACGGTGCCGCCGCCTCGACAGGCGTACGCGCGAGACCGCTCGCCGTCATTAGAGCGCCAATAAGCACAGTCCGCCGGGATGCCTGCCAATGCATTAGGGCGGGGGTAGTTTGTGGGCTCGCGTGCGGGTGGCGAATGCGATTCGGTTCCGTTCTTGCGTAATTTATCACGGCTTTGGACCGGTAATTGGACCCGTATTTTCGGCGCATTCGTGGCTTTATTGCTGGAGCAATATCGGCTATCAGGCAGCCCGGCAGTGTCACGCTCCCGCCGTATTTCACGAGGAGAGAGCCGGGCTTGAATTGCGACCGTTCGAACGAGGCATTCGGGCCGCGGGCGGTGCGAGGAAAGAGGGACAAATAATGGATTATCCAATCGCATCGGCTCAGCCGCTTGGCCGAGTTCTGTCAGCGTCATTGGTGGCTGTCGGCTTCGCGGCGGCGGCATTGACAATGCCGGCATTGGCGCAACAGCCACCGAAGCAGCCGGTGGCACCGAAACAGGCGCCGCAGAAACCGGCGCAGCCGCAGGCGCAGCAACCCGTGCCGCAACAGTCCCAGCAGCCGGCGCCGCCGCAGCAGCAGGCCAACGAGCAGCCACCTCAGCTGATGTATTCACCGTGGCTCAAGGTTTGCGGCAAGGGCCCGGAAACGAACAACAAGCAGGTCTGTGTGCTGACGAAGGACGGGCGTCTGGAAAACGGCATGCCCGTCGCTATCGTGCAGCTATTCGAGCCGGAAGGTGAGGCGAAGGTTCTGCGCGTCACCGTTCCGCTCGGCATGCAGCTCCAGCACGGCACGCGGATGATCATCGACCAGGGTCAGCCGACGCAGCAGCCCTACAAGATCTGTTTCCCTGTCGGCTGTATGTCAGACTATCCAGTGACTGACGACCTGATTAAGCAGATGAAGAAGGGCCAGAACATCTACGTCCAAGCGATCAACATGCAGGGCACGCCGATCAGCCTGCCGCTACCACTGAACGATTTTGCCAAGGCCTACGACGGCCCGCCGACCGACCCAAAGGTGGTTGAGGAGCAACAGCGCAAGTTGCAGGAAGAGCTGCAGAAGCGCGCCGACGATGCGCGCAAGAAACTGGAAGCTCAGCAACCCGCAGGGGCCGCTCCCGCTCCGGCAGCGCCGCCGAAGTAATCAGCCATTCTGTGAATGCGAGAGGCGCGACTTAGGATGCGCGCTTTTTCTTTGCAGCGTGGCGCGCTTAATTCAATTGGCTCTGGCGCGGATGGTAGGCGCCGCTGTCGTCGCGGACAAACACTTCCTTTACTTGCGGATGCCGCAGCGGCTTTTCCGACGTGTCAGGCACTAGGTTCTGCTCCGAGACATAGGCGATGTATTCGGTCTCCGCGTTTTCCGCGAACAGGTGATAGAAAGGCTGGTCCTTCCGAGGGCGCACCTCTGCGGGGATCGACTGGTACCATTCCTCGGTGTTGTCGAATTCCGGATCGATGTCGAACACCACGCCGCGGAACGGATAGATGCGGTGCTTCACCACCTGACCGATCTTGAATTTGGCCGTTCGTATCTTGCTCATCGTGTGACCAGATAATCTTCGATTGCTGCGTCCGCTAGTCCAGGCCGTACCGCGTGCCCATCTGCGGGTCCTTGGCGGCGACTAGCTTGGCGAGGTCAATAAGTACCTTAGCCTGTTTCCAGGTGGCGTCGTCCTGCATCTTGCCGTCGGTCATCACTGCCCCAGTGCCGTCCGGCATGGCGGCGACGATCTTCTTGGCGAAGGCGACTTCGGCCGGATCGGGCGAGAACACTCTCTTGGCGATGTCGATTTGCGACGGATGCAGCGACCAGGCGCCGAGGCAGCCCATTAGGAAGGCGTTGCGGAACTGCGCCTCGCAGGCGGCGGTGTCGGCGAAATCGGCGAACGGTCCGTAGAACGGCTTGATGCCGGCGGCGGCGCAAGCGTCCACCATCTTCGCAATGGTGTAGTGCCAGAGGTCTTGCTGGAAGGCCGCACGGGGCGTGTCACCCTGCGCATCGGCGAGCACTTTGTATTCTGGATGACCGCCGCCGACGCGCGTCGTCTTCATCGCGCGCGATGCGGCGAGATCGGCAGGCCCCAAACTCATGCCGTGCATACGCGGCGAGGCGGTAGCGATCGCCTCGACATTGTTGACGCCCTGCGCGGTTTCCAGGATGGCGTGGATGAGAATCGGTTTGCTGATCTTGTTGCGCGCTTCGACCTGCGCCAACAGCTGGTCGAGATAATGGATGTCCCAAGGTCCGTCGACCTTGGGCAGCATGATGACGTCGAGCTTGTCGCCGACCGCACCCACGATCTCTATCACGTCGTCGAGCGCCCATGGCGAATTGAGCGCGTTGATGCGCGTCCACAGGCCAGTCGCGCCAAAGTCGATGCTCTTCGCCATCTCGATGAAGCCCTTGCGTGCAGCCTCCTTGGCGTCGACCGGGATCGCGTCCTCGAGGTTTCCCAGTACCACGTCGACCTGGCGTACGAGCTCCGGTACCTTGGCGCGCAGCTTTGCAATGTGCGGCGGCACGAAATGGATCATGCGCTCCAGCCGCACTGGAGGTTCGCGCAACGGTGCGGGCGCACCGATGGCAAGCGGGGCATAGAACTGACGCGGCGGCTTCATAACTTGTCCTTCCCATTGCGTACGGTGCCCTTTAGAGGAATGCAAAGGCCGCGCCAAGTGGACAAAAAAAGCGCAAAGCCCCGTCCAGGCTCCGCGAGTCCTAGAGCGCTTCCCCACGCATCAGGCGCGGGAGCGACGCCGCCGGGGCCACGCCTTCGCGCATTACCGCGCGGCGCAACGGGCCGATGTGTTCCAGTGCATACAGTCCGAGCCCACGCAGCCCCTGCGCTGGCAGCAGATCGGCGAGCAGAGTACGGTTGAGCAGATCGACCGCCAGAGTGCGACTGCCGACGTCGGTGCGCCGCATCTCCTTGTAGGCGGCGAGTACGTCCGTGCCACCGATGTCCTCGCCGGCGCGGTGCGCAGCAATGACGAGCTCGCCAATCGCAGCGGCATCGCGCAGCCCGAGGTTTAGCCCCTGCGCGCCGATCGGCGGGATGACGTGCGCAGCTTCGCCGACCAACGCAATGCGGTTGTCGGCGAAGCGCTCTGCGGTGGCGACGCCGAGCGGAAACATCCCGCGACCCGGCTCGACCTCCATCTTGCCGAGGATCGAATGCGCGGCACGCTCAATCTCGATCGAAAACGCCGCACCGTCGAGCGCGGCAATGTCGCCGGCCTGCGCCCGATCAAGCACCCAGACTAGGCTAGACCGCAGTCCCGGCAGCGGAACAAGCGTGAAAGGCCCGCTCTTGGTGTGGAATTCCGTCGAGGTATCGCGGTGCGAGCGGCTGTGGCGCAGGCATACGGTGAGGGCAGTCTGCGGATACTCGCGCTCCTCGACAGCGATGCCGGCGGCTTTGCGGCACAACGAGTGTCGGCCATCGGCGGCGACCACCAGCGGTGCGCACAGCGTGTCGCCGTTTTTGAGCGAGACGGAGACTTCGTCACCGTGGGTCTCGACCGCGCATACCTGATCTTCAATCAAGCGCAAATCGGTGTGCGTGCCGGCGCGCTGCTCCAGCGCCGCGACTAGATGCCGGTTCTCGATGTTGTAGCCGAAGGCTTCAAGTCCGATCTCGTCGGCCTCGAATTTGACCTCGGGTGCGCGCCATAGCCGGCCGGTGTCGTCGACAATGCGCATTATCTTTAGCGGGGCGGCCTGCCCCGCACACAGGTTCCAGACGCCCAGTGTCTCGAGCGCGGTCACCGAACCATGGAGCAGGGTGGTGGTTCGGTTGTCCAGCCGCATAGGCTTTTTGCCTACTAGCACTGTAGTGATCCGGGCGCCGGCAAGTGTGACCGCGGCAGTCAGCCCCGCCGGACCGCCACCGACCACAATCGCTTCGCTAAACGATTTGTTTCTTGCCAAAAGGCCCTGATCCCGTTGCAGATTAACCGATTAGCACGCGTGAAGCGGCGCGGAAACCACGCTAGTCCGATACCCCGCGCGAACGTGATGCGCTATGCAGGGAGATTATGAGCGAAACCGCGGAAAAGTTTACGCATCTGGCGCCGGCTGCCGGTCGGCTAGGCGCCGTGTTCGCGCGTCCGAAGGCGCTGGCCGCGATTTGCTGCGTTGCATTAGCGGGGCTCGGCTGGTTCGCGCTCGGTGTGATTTTCGCGGACATGAGCGCGCTAGAGACGTTCTGCCGGCCGCTCGCTGAACCTGTTGCCTGGGATGCAAGCGGCTTGGCGGTCGTAGCGCTAATGTGGGGTGCGATGACGCTCGCCATGATGCTGCCGAGCGCCGCGCCGATGATCCTCACTTATGCGGAGATCGCCGACATGGCTGCGCGCAAGGGTGAGCGCATCGTCTCTCCCTTCGTGATCGCCAGCGGCTACGCGCTGGTGTGGCTCGGGTTCGCAGCGGCTGCCGCACTCGCGCAAGTCACTCTGACGCGCCTAGCGCTGATCGACAGCGGCATGACGGCGGCGAGCGGCTTATTCTCTGGTGCCATCTTTCTCGGCGCCGGGGTCTATCAATTTTCCGCGCTCAAGCACGCCTGCCTTCGGCAATGCCGCCATCCGTTCCCGTTCTTCTTCGCCAACTGGGCGACGACGCCGCGCGCTGTCTTTCGCCTGGGCGTGAAACAGGGGGGTACTGCCTCGGCTGTTGCTGGGCGATGATGCTGGTGATGTTTGCCGTGGGTGTGATGAACGTGATCTGGATGGCGGCGCTAGGCGTGGTGATGACCATCGAGAAAGTCGGTAGCGGCAAGCGCGTCACCTACCTGACCGGCGCGGCGCTGATCGTGATCGGGGTCGCCTTCGTGCTGTTGGCGCTGGCGGCCCATTGGCCGCCGCGAGTTACATGAGTTAAAGAAATAGAGCGGGAGGAATGAGGTGGCGGAAAGTTGGACTTTGAAAGGCGAGATGGCGCTGTCATGCAGCTGCATGGTGTTCTGTCCATGCGTGCTATCGCTCGGTGAGCATCCGCCAACCGAAGATCGCTGCCAGACCTGGGCCGGTATCCGCATCGACGATGGTCATTTCGACATGGTTGATCTCTCCGGCATCAAGGTTGGGCTGATGATGGACCTGCCTGGCATCATGGCGCGCGGCAACTGGACGGCCGCCCTGTTCGTCGACGAGAAATCGTCGATTCAAGCGGTGAAGGCACTCACTCGCATCTTCACCGGCCGCGTCGGCGGCACCACGCACTTGCTTTCGATCCTGGTTGGGCAGTTCCTTGGCGTGCATCAAGTGCCGATCTCCTACGAGACGCAGGGCGACACGCGCATCATCTGCCTGGACAAATACGGCGGCGGGGCCATTAGCCCGATAAAAGGCAAGGAGCGGGAGCAGAGCGTGACGATCCGCAACAGCCAATACTGGATTGGCCCCGACGTGATTGTTTCGCGTGCCGACAAGTCACGCTTCCGCGGCTTCGGGCGCAATTGGAATCTGGCCGGCCGTTCGGCCGAGATTGTCAAGCTGGATTGGGGCAATCAATAAGTGGACCTTGCGACCGTTCGCGCTTTCGCCATTCACGTTTTCACCGCCAGCGGCGCGGCGCTAGCGTTTCTGGCCTTGATCTTCGCGACCGGCGAGCGTTGGGCCGCTATGTTCTTCTGCCTCGGTCTCGCGCTGATCGTCGACGGCGTCGACGGCCCACTGGCGCGCGAGTTCAAGGTGGCCGAGGTCTTGCCGCGCTGGTCAGGCGTAACGCTCGACTTGATTGTCGACTTCGTCACCTATGTGTTTGTCCCGGCCTATGCGATCGCGGCGAGCGGCCTGCTGCCCGATGGCCTTGCAATCCCGGCCGGCGTCCTAGTAGTGGTCAGCGGCGCACTCTATTTCGCCGACCGCCAGATGAAGACCAAGGACAACTACTTTCGTGGTTTTCCGGCCCTATGGAATCTAGGCGCGTTCTACTTGTATCTGCTCAAGCCGCCGCTGTGGCTAGCTGCTGCGATGCTTGTTATTCTCGCCATCCTCACTTTCATTCCACTTAAGTTTCTGCACCCGCTGCGCGTGAAGCACTGGCGCCCTTTTAATGTTGCTTTGCTTGTCATCTGGGCTGTCCTCGCGCTGTTGGCAGTCATCAATAAATTGCAGCCAAGCGGCTACGTGACCGGGCCGTTAGTCGCGATAGCCCTTTATTTCTTTGTCGTGGGGCTGTTGCGCGCGCCCGCCTGATCGTGCTGGGTTCTCAAGCGGAACCCGGGAGATCTTCATGCCACGACCTGTACTTCTCATCGCCGGCGGCAGCCGTGGCATCGGCGCCGCGACCGCCATCATGGCTGGCCGACGCGGCTATGACGTCGCGGTTAACTATAAGAGCAACGCCAAGGCGGCCGCGCGCGTGGTCGACGCGGTGAAGGTGACGGGTGGAAAATCGACCGCGATCCAGGGCGACATGGTGAGTGAAGCGACCGTCGAGCGCGTCTTTGATGAAACCGCCAAGACGCTTGGCCCGATCACCCATTTCGTGCACAGCGCCGGCATCGGCGGCAAGAATTCCAGGCTGGATGCGGCCAGCGCGGAAACCCTGCGCGACGTTATCGACGTCAACCTCTATGGTGGACTGCTATGCGCACGGGCGGCCGTGCGCCGCATGTCAACCGCCAGGGGTGGGCCGGGTGGGTCGATCTTATTGCTCTCCTCGATCGCAAGCGTGACCGGCGGCGCCGGCGAATACGTATTCTACGCCGCGGCCAAAGGCGGCATCGACGCGCTAACCAACGGCCTTGCGCGCGAGGTGGTGAAGGAGGGCATCCGCGTCAACGCCATTCGCCCGGGTCCGACCCACACCGAGATCCATGAGCCGGGACGGCTTGAGCGCATCACGCCTTTGTTGCCGATGGGCCGGCCCGGCGAGCCAGACGAGATCGCCGAAGCGATCCTATTCCTGCTCTCGGACGCTGCCTCCTACATCACCGGAGCGGTACTTAACGTATCGGGCGGCCGATAGCCGCCCACCTTGCGCCAGACGAGCGGCTGCCTATGATCGCCGCCGAAATTCTTCCAACTGCAATTTGCCAAAAGTTGAGGGAGTGAAAAAATGGTCGCGGCAGTGCGCGTTCACAAACACGGCGGTCCCGAGGCGTTGGTCTTCGAGGACGTTCAGATTCCAGCGCCGGGCCAGGGTCAAGTCAAGATCAAGCAGCATGCCTGCGGCGTGAACTTCATCGACGCCTATTTCCGTATTGGCATGTACCCATCACCGGTCGGAATGCCGTTCATCGCCGGCAACGAAAGTGCCGGCGAGGTGATCGCGGTCGGCCCCGGCGTCACCGATGTCAAGGTTGGCGACCGTGTGGCCTTCGTCGGCCCGCTCGGAGGCTATGCGGCGGAGCGCCTGATCCCAGCTGATCGCGCGGTCAAGCTGCCGAACAACATCACCTACGAGCAGGCCGCCGGCATGATGCTGAAGGGCATGACCGTTCAGTATCTGCTCAACCGCACCTACAAGGTCGAGAAGGGTACCGTCTGCCTGATCCACGCCGCCGCTGGTGGCGTCGGCCTGATCGCCTGCCAGTGGGCAAACCATCTCGGCGCCACGGTGATCGGAACCGTCGGTTCCAAAGAAAAGGCCCAGCTCTGCAAGAAGAACGGTTGCCATCACACCATCCTCTATCGCGACGAGGACTTCGTCGCGCGCGTAAAAGAGATCACCAGCGGCAAGTTGTGTGACGTGGTCTACGACGGCGTCGGCAAGACTACGTTCCCAGCCTCGCTCGATTGCCTGCGCCCGCTCGGCTATTTCGTGTCCTTCGGCAGCGCCTCCGGCCAGATCGAGGCGTTCAACATCAACATCCTGCAGACGAAGGGCTCGCTGTTCGCTACGCGGCCTACGCTCAATCACTACGCCGCCAAGCGCGCTGACCTCATGTCGATGGCCAAGGACCTGTTCGAGAAGGTTGGCTCGGGCGCGGTGAAGATCCCGATCAACCAGAAATATCCGCTGAAGGAAGCGGCACAGGCGCACAAGGATATGGAAGGGCGCAATACCACGGGATCAACGATCCTCATCCCGTAGCCGCCGGTGAGTGACCCGCCAAAGGCTTACGGCCGCTTCGCGACGTTTGCGCTGGGAGCGATCGCCTTGCTCACCGGCCAGATGGCGGCGCTCCTGGCGTTGACCGCCTGGTTCGGCAACGGCATCGGCGGAATGCCGGAATTTAACGGCGACGGTGTGGCGATCACGCTGGTCATTGCGGCCTCGACGCCGGTAGAGATCCTGCTGCTGGTTCTTTTTGCCCAGCGCGTTAGCGAAAGAGCCGCTGGTTACCTCGGACTCGTCTGGCCGCGCCGTGGCGAAGCTGTATTCGGTGTTGGCGTTATCGTGGTAATGATCGGCGTCAGCAATCTGGTCAGCTGGCTCGCTGGCCGCACCCTGGTGACGCCGTTTCAGGTCGACATTTATACGACGGCGCGGGTCGCCGGCTGGGTGCTGCCGCTTTGGGTTGCTGTCGTGGCGATCACGCCAATGGGCGAGGAGCTCTTGTTCCGCGGTTTCCTGTTCCGCGGCTGGCTGAAACGACCGCGCGACGTATGGCCCGTCATCTTCGCCACCTCGGCGCTGTGGGCCGTCATCCATCTGCAATATGATTGGTACGTTATCGTGCAGGTCTTCGCCTTCGGCCTCGCACTCGGCTGGATGCGCTGGGCGACCGGCTCGACTCTGCTGACCATGCTGCTGCACGCGTTGATCAACACCGAGGGAATGATCGAGACCGTTATCAAGGCAGATTGGTTGCGCTAGAGATGCGCAGCGATTTTGGCGAAGGCCGGATGTCGGTTGACGCCACCCGCTGCCGGTAGGCGCGGCAGTCCGATTACGCCGATGCCGTGCGCGAACCGGGCGATGCTGGCAACCGTGTCGTCGAGCTCGACCGGGTTGCGCTCGCTTTCGCTCACCACGATGGCGGCGACCCTGAGGTGGCGCTGCGCCAGCACGTCGAGCGCAGTGAGCGTGTGGCTGATGGTGCCGAGATAGCCGCCGACCACCAGAAGCAGCGGATTGTTCAAGGCCGCCATCCAGTCGAGTACGGTGTGCTCAGCGTCGAGCGGCACCATAATGCCGCCGACGCCCTCGATGAACAGCATACCGCTTGTCGCGCGGACTGCCTGGCGGCTGAAAGTAACGAGCTCCTCGAAGTTGATGCTGCGGCCTTCGCGCGCCGCGGCAATGTCCGGCGCCAACGGTGCACGGAAACGCCAGGGCGCGATGCGGTCGATCTGGTCGGCCGAGACCTCAAGGCCGAGTGCGGCGAGCAGTACCGCAGGGTCGCTGGTGTCCACCACGGACGGATCGTAGCCGCTTACGACAGGCTTGATCGCCTGCACGGCCTGACCAGCCTCGCGCAAATAGCCGATCAGCCCTACTATGACGAAAGTCTTGCCGATGTCGGTGCCGGTCGAGGTGACGAAGTAGGCCGCCATGATGTCAGTGCTTCATTATCTTGTCGCGCACGATGTCGGCGAGCCGCTCGATCGTCTGGTCGGAGTGCTTGGCGGTGAAGGTCAAACGTAGCCGGGCCGTGCCGGCCGGCACCGAGGGCGGACGGATGGCGGCCGCGAAATAACCTTCCTCGACGAGCATCCGCGAGGCGGCGAGCGTGGCTTCTTCATCGCCAATGATCACCGGCACGATCGGGCTCTGTGCTTCGGCGAGGCCGACGCGGCGCGTGAACATCTTTGCCTTCCGCAGCGGCGTCGCCGCGTAATCCTGCTCGCGCTCGATCAAATCGAGCGCCGCGATGGCGGCGGCGACGCAAGCTGGCGGCAGACCGGTGGAATAGATCAGCGTGCGCGCTCGGTTGCGGATCAGATCGACAACCGGCCCCGATGCGCACAGGTAGCCGCCATAGGAACCGACCGCCTTCGACAGCGTGCCCATTTGCAGCGGCAATGGAATATGCGTGTTGCCGACGAAGCTTGAGCCGCGCCCGTCGCCAACCACCCCGAGCCCATGCGCATCGTCGGACATCAGCCAGGCGTCGTGCTCATCGGCGACCGCGAGCAGATCGGCGAGCGGGGCGAGGTCGCCGTCCATGGAGAAAACGCCGTCGGTCACGATAAGCGCGTGATCGTGGCTGGAGCGATGGCGCGCCAGCAGCTTGCGCGCCTCCGCGACATCGTTGTGACGGAAGGCAAGCACCTTGCCGCGCGACAGTTCCGCTCCGGCGAACAGGCAAGCATGCGATAGCTCATCCACCAGTACCAGTCCCTTGCGACCAATCACCACCGGAATGATGCCGGCATTGGCGAGATACCCGGAACCGAACACAACCGCGGCCTCGGTCTGTTTGATGCGGGCCAGCCGCACCTCCAGTTGGGCGTAGAGCGGGTGGTTGCCCGTGACCAGCCGCGAGGCGCCGGAGCCGACGCCGTATTTCTCGATGGCGTCAATCGCCGCTTGCTTGATCGCTGGATGCTGGGTCAGGTTGAGATAATCGTTGCAGGAGAAAGACAAGAGGCGCTTACCGTCGCGCTCAATCCAAAGGCCGTCCTCGCGCAAGCTCTCGGTGAGCGTCCGACGCAGGTGGCGGCGCTGCAGATCCTTGAGCTTATCTTGTGCGTGGCGGTCGAGCGACTTCATGGTGACCTTAGCTATCACACCAGGCAAAATGGTGCTGGAACAGTTAGGGAAGCGCCAAAATGGCGGGCGATGCCAGCAAAAACGACGAGACGCCCGATTGGTATGCGAACGGCCTGCCGCATATCTGGAGGCCCTATGCCCAAATGAAGACGGCTTCGCCGCCGCTGCCCGTTGTCCGTACGTACGGCTCGCGCATCGTGCTCGCCGACGGCCGCGAATTGATCGATGGTATCGCCAGCTGGTGGACCGCCTGCCACGGCTATAACCATCCGCACATTCGCGCGGCGGTGGAACGGCAGCTCAGGGACATGCCGCACGTGATGTTCGGCGGGCTGGTGCATGAACCGGGCCTGGCGCTGGCGCGACGGCTCGCCGCGCTGCTGCCGGGCGGACTCTGCCGCGTGTTCTTTTCCGATTCCGGCTCGGTCGCGGTCGAGGTCGCGCTCAAGATGGCTGCGCAGTACTGGATCAATCGCGGGGTGCGCCGACGTACGCAATTTGTTGCCTTTAGGGGCGGTTACCACGGCGACACCACGGGCGCGATGGCGGTAAGCGACAGCGAAGAGGGCATGCACTCTGTCTTTGCCGGATTGCTACCGCAGCATCAACTCGCCGATTTGCCGGAAAACGATGCCAGCGCTAATGCGCTCGAAAAATTGCTGCGCGAACGCGACACAATTGCCGGGATCATCGTCGAGCCGTTAGTGCAAGGCGCCGGCGGCATGAAATTCCATGACGCCTTGGTGCTTAAGCGGCTTCGCGCTCTAGCCGACAAATATGAGCTGCTGTTGATCTTTGACGAGATTTTCACCGGCTTCGGCCGCACCGGCACGCTGTTCGCCTGCGAAGCGGCCGGTGTCGCACCCGACATCATTACCCTTTCGAAGGCGCTGACCGGCGGTACGCTGGGCCTTGCCGCGACCATCGCGACCGACAAGGTGTTCAACGCATTCTGGTCCAATCGCGCCGACCAGGCGCTTATGCACGGTCCGACTTATGCAGCAAACGCGCTGGCCTGCGCCGCCGCCAACGCATCGCTCGACCTGTTCGAGATCGAGCCGCGGCTACAACAAGTCGCGGCGATCTCGGCGGCGTTGTCGCGCGGTTTGGCGCCTTGCCGCAACATGCCGGGCGTCAAAGATGTGCGCGTGAAGGGATCGATCGGCGTGGTCGAGCTGGAGGGGATCGGCAATCTCGAGGCTTTGCGCGCGAGCTTTGTGGACCAGGGCGTCTTCGTGCGCCCGTTCGGCAATATCATTTATCTGACGCCTGCTTTCACCATCGCCAGCGACGAACTGAAGACTTTGACCGACGTCATCGTGAACGTCGTGCGCTCCCTTTAATCGTGGGGAAAATAATGTCTGCCTATACCGGACTGGTTATAGACACACATCATCATATCTGGCTACGCAAGGACGTGGCCTGGCTCGCCGATCCGCCGATCCCGCGCATGTTCGGCGACTACTTTGGCATCCGCCGGGATTACCCGGTCGAGGAGTTTATACAGGAGGTTATGGCCGTCGGCGTCACGAAGTCGGTACATGTCACCGCCATGTGGGGGCCGACTCGCGCGCTTGAGGAGACGCGCTGGCTGCAAGCGGTTGCCGACAAACACGGCTTCCCACACGGCATCGTCTGCAACGCCAACCTCGCCGATCCGGATGTGGAAAGCGCGCTGAAGGCACAGAAGCAGTTCCCCAATCTACGCGGCGTGCGACAGATGCTTTACTGGGACAAGGATCCGACAAGGCAGGGCGCGCCGCACATCGACTTCTGTAACGATCGCGATTTCCGCCGCGGCTTTGCGCTGTTGGAAAATTACGAACTACATTTTGAACTGCAGGTGTTTGCCTGGCAAGCAGCACATGCAGTCGAACTGATCAAGGCCTTTCCGAATGTGCGCATGATCTTGGTGCACGCCGGAATGCTGACCGAACGCACGCCGCAGGCGATCGATCAATGGCGAGCCGCGCTCACGGCGATGGCGGCATTTCCCAACTTGTATGTCAAGATCTCTGGGCCGGGCATGTTCACGAGCGGTCTGACCTATCCGCACGCGCGGCAGTGGATCCGCGACGTCATCCAGATTTTTGGCGTCGACCGCGTCATCTATGGCAGCAATTTCCCGCTGGAGAAGTTGCACGCGAGCTACGCGGACTTCTTTGCGCACTATAGCCGAGTTCTCGGCGAATATTCCGAGGCCGAGCAGCGCAAAGTGCTGTACGACAACGCGCTGAAGTTTTACCGGCTCTAGTCTTTGCTTTGGTCGGCCGTGATGGGACCGGTGCGCGGCGGCCGCACCACGGTCACCGTGCAATTGGCCTCGGCCGCGACCTTTGCGGAGACGCTGCCGAGCAATGAGCGAATCAGCGAATTCTCCCGCGCCCCGAGCAGGATGTGGTCGACCCGATTGTTATTGGCGAACTCCAGGATGGCGGCGGCGGGGTCGAGGGCTTCCAGCACGTGCACGGTGAGCCGGGAAGCCTCGAGCTTCAGCGGCTCCGCCCAGTGTCGTAAGGCGACCAGTCTGTCGATCTGCTTGTTGTGGCCCTTCTCGTCGAGCGTGAAGTCGATGGTGATGCGACTTTGCTTGCGCACGTTGAGACAGGCGAGGCGGGCGGCAGGCAGCGTCGCCAGGATGCGGCCAGCGGTGGTACGCAGCGCCTCATGCAGCGGCACGGAGCCTTCCGTGAGATCGATCGCCACAGCGATGATCGGCGCCGCGAACAACTGATCATTGAGTGATGGCCTTATCTGCGGCAATGTGTCTGGTTTGAATCGTCGGCGTATTACCGTGCCGAACGGGTCACGCTCGACCTTCTCGGAGCGCTTGGTCAGCCGCACTTGGTCAGGGTGGCTGAGATCGAAAGCAAGTTGCGCCGCGGTCGGGTAGCGCCAGGCTGGCTCGATCTCTAGGCAACGCAGCACGATCTCCTGCAGCCAGGGTGGATAGTCGGGGCGTAGCTTGCGCGGCGGCACCGGATCGCGCCAGAGTCGGCGGCGCATGCCCCGCAGCGTCTCGGATTCGCCGAACGGGCGAATACCGGTCGAGAAGAAATAAAGCAGCACGCCCAGGGCAAACAGATCGCTGCGCGGATCGCTACGCATGCCACGTAGCTGCTCCGGAGACATATAGGGCGCGGTGCCGAACGGTAGGCGGAATTCTTCCTGCATCAGGTCCGGCAAGCGGTCATGATGCGACAGTCCGAAGTCGAGCAGTACCGCTTCGCCATTCGGGCGGAACATGATGTTGCTCGGCTTGATGTCGAGATGAACGACATGCTGGCGGTGCAGGTCGTCGAGCGCGGTGGCGACCTTGACACCAATTTGCGCAATCTCGGCATAGGGGAGCGGCAGTTCAGGGAGCCGTGCCAGCAGTGAGGTGCCAGCTATCGTTTCCATCACGATGTAAGGCTGGACCGAAAAATCGCCGGCGCTGATAAACTTCGGCACATGCACGCCGGAAAGCCGCGGCAGGATCATCTGCTCCATTTCGAAGCTGACGATGGCCGCAGGGTCGGCGCCTTCACCGATCCGTGGCACCTTCATCAATATAGGCAGCGCAATGCCGGGCTTGGTGACACTCCACAGAATCGCCATGCCGCCGGAGTGCACGAGCGCTTCGAGCCGGTAACCGTCGACGGTTGTGCCGGGCTCGTGCAGCGGCCGGACCATTTATCGCCCCAAGAACAGACGCTCGGCCAGCCAGATCGGCAGCCCTTTCCTGCGGATGCGATTGGCGGCCTCTTCGATGTCGTAGGCGGCGCGACAATAAGTGAGTTCGCTCTTTTCGGTGTCGAGCATGCCGTAGCAGGCCGCGGGATTGTTGTCCCGCGGCTGACCGACCGAGCCGAGCACCGCCAGCCATCGGCGCCCCGGCAGTAACGGCACGGCTGCGCCGGTCGTCGGCGTAAAGGCGGACATCTTGGCCGTCGCCGACATACTGTACAGCGCCGGGTGATGGATGTGGCCGCAGAACGTGATATGGGCTGTAGTGGCGGTAAGGCTGCGCGCAGCTTCCATTGTGCCCGTCACGTAGGTCCAAGCGCGCGGATTGCTCGCTTCCGAGTGCACGTAGAGTCGGTCACTTTCATGATGTTGGAAGGGCAGGCCGGCGAGGAAGCGTCGCTCCCTTGCCCCGAGTTCGCCGCGCGTCCATTCGATTGCGATCTGGGCAAGCTGGTTCATATGCTCGCGAGGGGTGCCGATGGCACTGTCGTGATTGCCCAGCACGGCGACGGCACCCTTGTTGACCAGTTCCATGACGGTAGTCACCACCCATTCCGGGTCGGCACCATAGCCAACGTAGTCGCCGAGCAGGATGATGCGTTCCGCGCCGTCCGCGCGCGCCTGAGCCAGGCAAGCTTCAAAAGCCTGCCGGTTGGCGTGAATATCGGCGAAAAGGGCGATCAGCACGCTTTGACCCCGGTTACTGAACCGTGACCCGATTGCGTCACAGAGCGTTGATCTTTGTCAAACGGCCTTGATCGCCTTTGGAATTTGATACGGCTTGCGCCTTGGTGTGGACACAAGCCGGATCAGCCATAGACTTAAGTCACGTGTCGCGTGGCCGCCTCGACCAGCACAATCACGCTGTTCAAATAGGGGTAGTTGTAGCCTCGGCACCTGAGCCATTTCGACATGCGGCCGTGCTCCGAGGCTTCCTCGCCGCCCAGATAGACCGCCGCCGCGAACGCCGGGCGGATTGCGCATTTCGGCAGCCGTCGTTTGCGTAAAGTGGTCGCCGATGAAATACGCTAGTTGAGAAGCTAAAAACCGACGACGGTGCCGTGCAAATCATATGCGTCGGCGCGCTCGATCTTCACCGTAGCGATTTCTCCCACGCGTAACGGCCGCCGGCTCTCCACGTAAACCACGCCGTCGACTTCCGGCGCATCGCCCATCGAGCGGCCCTTTGAGACCGCGGAACCGACTTCGTCGATGATGACTTGCTCGCGCGTGCCGATCTTGCGCTTGAGCCGGCGTGCGGAAATTTTCTGTTGTGTCTGCATGAATCGGTGCCAGCGCTGCTCTTTGATCTCGTCGGGCAAGGCGCCAGCAAGATGGTTGGCAGCAGCGCCGCGCACCGGTTCGTATTTGAAGCAGCCCACGCGGTCGAGCGCGGCTTCCTCGAGCCATTGCAACAGCATTTCGAAATCAGCCTCGGTCTCGCCGGGAAAGCCTACGATAAAGGTCGAGCGGAGCGTCAGCTCGGGACAGATTTTTCGCCAGCGCGCGATACGCTCCAGCGTCTTTTCTTGCGCAGCTGGGCGACGCATGCGCTCGAGCACGTCGGGACTCGCGTGCTGAAAGGGGATATCGAGGTAAGGCAGAATCTTGCGCTCGGCCATCAGCGGGATGACCTCATCGACGTGCGGGTAGGGGTAAACGTAATGCAGCCGTACCCAGACGCTAAGTTCGCTTAACGCGCGCGCTAAATCGATGAACTTCGCGCGCACGTCCCTATCGCGCCATCGGCTCGCCGCGTATTTGAGATCGATACCATAGGCCGACGTATCCTGCGAGATGACCAGCAGCTCCTTGACGCCGGCCGCGGTGAGCTTCTCGGCCTCGCGCAGCACTTCGGCGGCCGGGCGCGACACAAGACCTCCGCGCAAGCGCGGGATGATGCAGAAAGAGCACCGATTATTGCAACCCTCGGAAATTTTCAAATAGGAATAGTGCCGCGGCGTCAACTTGATACCCTCCGGCGGCACCAAATCGAGGAACGGATCATGCCGCGGCGGCGCCGCGCGATGCACGGCCTCGACCACGGCCTCATATTGTTGCGGACCGGTGATTGCCAGCACATCCGGGTGGGCAGCGAAGATGCTTTCCGGCTCCGCGCCCATGCAGCCGGTCACGATCACCTTGCCATTCTCCTTCAAGGCGCTGCCGATCGCTGCGAGCGACTCTGCCTTGGCACTGTCGAGGAAGCCGCAGGTGTTGACGATGACGAGGTCGGAGTCCTGGTGCTGACGCGAGATCTCATAGCCCTCGGCACGCAGGCGCGTTATGATGCGCTCGGAATCCACAAGCGCCTTCGGGCAGCCAAGCGAGACGAAGCTCACCCTAGGGGCGACGTTGCTGGGCTTTTTCTCCGGATCGAGCATGCCGGGGAGCTACCCGTGATCGGCGGCGAGATCAAGGCGCGTCGCAGCGATTCCGTATCGTCGCGGCTTCCGCGTAGAATTTCTTCTCCCAGACCTTCTCGTTGTACATGCCCTCGCGGATGAAGGGGGTGAACACAGCGAGATGTAGAAGTAGCCAATTGAGGAAATTGGCCGGGAAACGCAGTGGCTTGCGGAAATCGACGAACAGCACCACGCGCGTCTGAGGCGTGTAGTTCCACGCCTCATGCTCATAGGCGTCGTCGAACACCACCGCTTCGCCTTCTTTCCAACGGTAGATATCCTTCTCAACACGAATGCCGAGCTGTTCGCGGGGCTCCGGAACAATCAGCCCCAGATGTAGGCGCAGCACGCCGTTATAGGGCCCGCGATGCGGTGGCAAGTGCTTGCCTGGCTCGAAGATCGAAAACATCACTGTGATCAGTCCCGGGATCTTCTGACAAATGCTCCAGGTTTTCGGGCAGCGCTCGATATTCCTATCGGAGCGGAAGCCGTAGCCACACAGCATAAAAGACTTCCAGCCGTAGTCTTGGCTGATGGTGGCGACGTCCGTCGCGAGCTCATGGAATCCGGGCAGGTCGTCTTTGCGGGTGAGCACGCGATCGAGCTCGCCGCGGATCAGGCGCCACTCGCGCTCGATTTCCCTGCTCCAGGGAAACACCGCTTTGTCGTATATAGGCGGATTGCCCACCTTGCTGTACTTGAGATTCAGCCTTTCTACCCGAGCGACCACGCCCATGAAGGCGCGGATGATAAGGCTCGGCCGAGTAAGCGGCTTGATGCCGGTGGTCCCGAAATTTTGGATAGGATTTTGGACGGTTTCAGGCGCCTGTCCTGCGATACTCAAGGCTCTCCTCGCAACAACTCGTCTGGGTAGCACAATAGCAATGGTGAAGCGCCGACGAAAGCGCATTGGCGGCAGGGTGCCGGGGAGCTATGCTCTGTCGGCAAAGGTAAGCAATGAAGCCAGTGGCGTTTCTATTCGCAGTAGGCGTCGTCCTAACTATCGCACCGCCGCCGCCGGCGGTCGCGGGCGAAGCGCCGCTATGGCGCTACGACCGGCACAGCCCATGGCCGCCTTTTCCGCACAGCGGCCGGGCGCAATCGGTCTGGGACTCGCTTGCCTGTTGGGACAACTGCGGCTCTTATTCGACCTGGAATCTGGTCGCCTGCCTAGAACGCGACACGCAAGGACATTGCCTGAAATACACCGACGCGGCGGACCGCTACTGTCAGCGCGAATGCCGCACAAGGGGCGGACCACTGCTGCCGATCGATACGTTGTTTCCGCTCTCATACTAGACGAATGTCTCTATCATTCTTTCGCCGTCGTCACGCTCGAGCCGGCGCGCTGATTGAGCCTGCGGAGCGCAGGGTGGAGCTATCCTAACTTCGGCCAGGTTGAGTTTTCTCAGGAAATTTAGCTCGAGGCTTCTGTCCCCACAAATACATAGCCCCCAACGTGCTCGCCGCGACCCCCGAACCACCTTATTTATGCTCGCATTGGATTTTGCGTAAACATCCAGGCTCCATATCCCACGACGCGATTGCGCGAGCCTTCTGTGTCGCCCGAGTTGCACAATGAGAGTCGCTGGACCTCCAGGCCACAGCGGTCAGCTTCCAACAGCAGTCCAGCCACAGCGCGGCATCCACAGGCCTGATCTGGACTTAGACTCGCCCAGTCGTAACGTTCAATGGCAGCGGCAGTCGCGGCATCGAGGCGCCGCGCAGTTTCGTAGTCGTAATAATGCGATAAGTCAGAGCTGACGATGATCAGCGTCTCGGGCCCGCCCCACAGTCGCCGCAGTACGTCCGCGATATCTTGCGGCCTCACGTCGCCGACAAGCAGTGGTACTATACGAAAGGAAGTCAGGAGAGCTTGCAGAAATGGCAGTTCAACTTCGAGAGCGTGTTCGGGAGCATGAGGGGCATCGGTCCAAACCACAAATGGCACATCGGCAATAGCGCGCAATGCCTTTGTGTCCACTGGCACGCAGCCAAGGGGAGTTTCGAATGCATCAACCATTGGAGCGGCAATGCCACGTACGCGCGCATAGTGTGCAGGGCCCATCAGCACAATGCGCGTAATTGTCTGCGCGCTATTGCGAAGCGTCGCAAATGCCGCAGCGGCAACGACGCCAGAGTAGATATAACCCGCATGCGGCGCGATCAGTGCTTTGGGAATGCTCGTGATAGGTGTTGTGACGTTGGCAAGGAGCTCCGAGACCTGCTTTTGCAGACGATCCGGATCACCGGGGTAAAATTGGCCTGCTACTGCTGATGGGCGGATCACGATATTTTCGAATCGATCACATCTTGCTGGGTTGTTACCCGATCACCAACTATTATCACATGTCTCAAACATAGACCGGTTGCTACGTGAATCAACCTGTTAGGCACAAGATTGGGCGCTACTGGCATGTTCTGAAGGACGGCCGGATCCAGTGCGATATCTGCCCGCGCTATTGCAAGCTACACAATGGCCAACACGGTCTGTGCTTCGTGCGCGCTCGGCTGGGCGACCAGATGGTGCTCACGACCTATGGACGATCATCGGGTTTTTGCGTTGACCCAATTGAAAAAAAGCCCCTCAATCACTTCTTGCCGGGAACGCCCGTGTTGTCATTTGGCACTGCGGGCTGCAATCTGACCTGCAAGTTCTGTCAGAACTGGGACATCTCCAAGGCCGAAACCTTCGATCGAATCCAAGATCTGGCTTCGCCTGAGGCGATTGCGGAAGCGGCGGTCAGAAGTGGTTGCCGGTCCGTCGCATTTACATACAACGATCCTGTGATTTTTTTGGAATATGCGGTGGACGTAGCCCAGGCCTGCCACGAGCGAGGGATTAAGACTGTGGCGGTGAGTGCAGGCTACATTTCGGCAGAACCTCGGGTCGAATTCTTTCGGCACATGGATGCTGCCAATATCGATCTTAAAAGTTTCACCGAGAGTTTCTACAAGAAACTCTGTTCCAGCAAACTCACTCCCGTGCTTGAGACACTCGAATACCTCAAACACGAAACCGATGTCTGGTTTGAGATCACTACGCTGCTTATTCCCGGAATGAACGATTCAACCGCTGAAATTGAAGCGGAGAGTGCTTGGGTAATAAATCATCTCGGTCCCGATGTGCCTTTGCATTTCTCGGCGTTCCATCCGGATTGGAGAATGAGGAACGTCTCACCGACGCCGCCGGAGACGCTGAAAATAGCGCGTCAGATCGCCATGAATGCAGGTATTAACTACGTTTACACGGGCAACATTTATGACCCAGTTGGTCAAGCCACCTATTGTTCCGAATGTCACGCAGTCTTGATCGGTCGCAATGGGTACAACATGACAACATGGAATCTGTCCGCAGACGGCCGATGTGACCAATGTGATACGCGTTGTCATGGCGTGTTTGAAGCCGAACCTGGTCGATGGGGTTCGCGTCGTATGCCGTTAAGGATGTCTGCATCCGAGCAGGAGCAGGTTGCACTCTAGTTCTGAAAAACAATCGTGATCATCGGGGTCGATTTGTTTAGTCCCTCAGTCGCACCGTTAACACGATCATGAGATCTTTGAACCTGATGTGTAACAGCAATGCATCACACCTAACCCATCCAACGAATAGGTGGGTAGCGCTTCCCAAAAAATTCCTCACCAAACGAGCTCGCGGGGGCGAGGGCGCTACCGCAGACTAGAGAACGCGCGGTTTAAGGCACCGGTCTTGAAAGAGGGCTCGGACTGTGGCTGGGTGGCCTTGTGGCCGAGGTAATCCTGAATGCGTATCGTGGCCTGCATTGGCCAGCGCGTAGCCGCAGGAATGCCTCAGCATGTGAATATGGACCGAGTGACGCCGACAAAGTTCAAGGACTTCTGGCGCTAGGCTGACTCAAGGAAGGCCTTAGGACTCGTTTTCCTGCCCTGGC
>Ga0207837_1000003_pt1 | contig 56707 bp, 56 predicted proteins | sample LuqExpMetageno58_FD_187816 | JGI IMG/M metagenome (GOLD analysis project Ga0207837, IMG submission 187816) | Tropical forest soil microbial communities from Luquillo Experimental Forest, Puerto Rico - Sample 58 (SPAdes) | ecosystem: Environmental > Terrestrial > Soil > Tropical forest ... | reverse complement strand
CAATAATTTCAGGTTGGTGCTGTGGTGGCCCGACGTTCTGCAGCCTCGCAGGATTGGCGGTGAGGCGCTAGGAGTCAGTAATTTTGAGATAGGCTCTAGACCAGCCCCAAGTCCACAAACGCAGCTTTGTGATGCTCGGCGCTTTCCGGCGCGAAGCAGCAGAAGGTAACGCTCCGGATCCCGCGCGGCCGCGAGGCGATTTCTGAGGCCACCGTGCCGACGGCGATACGCGCGGCGAGATCTGCCGGGAAGCGATAGATGCCAGTCGAAATCGCCGGATAGGCGAGCGATCCGAGCCCATGTGCCGCGGCAAGATCGAGCGCGGTGCGATAGCAGCCGGCAAGCAGTACCTCCTCGTTCGAACGTCCGCCGTTCCACACCGGCCCGACTGCATGAATGACGTGACGCACCTTCAGCCGGTGACCGCCGGTGATCTTGGCCGAGCCAGTCTCGCAACCGTTGAGCTCGCGGCATTCCTCGAGCAGCCCCGGTCCAGCGGCACGGTGAATCGCGCCATCGACACCGCCGCCGCCTAGCAACGAGCGGTTGGCCGCGTTGACGATGGCGTCCACATCAAGCGTGGTGATGTCGGCGACCACAATATCGAGCAGCGCTTCGCCGATCTCGGCGCTTAGCAGCGGTCCGGCCATGTCACCATTCTATCATGCCCATTCGGCGCGCACTTCCTCCTGCAGGTCGATGGTTCCCCGCACGCCAACGTCGTCGAAATGCGCGGCAAGGAAATGCTGCGCCGCGCGCCGGCCAGTGTTGCGCAGCATTTCGAAGAAATCATAGTCGTTGTTAAGGCGGCCTTCCGCGTCGAGGTGCTTGGCGAAAGGATCGAGTGCGATGCGGTGCATATTTATGCGCTTGTATTTGCCGGGTCCTTGCCCGCGCGGCAGACGATTCTGATCGATCAGCCGTCCGACGAATTCGATCGCGCGTAGCTCGCCCATCAAGGGCGAGTTGAACGTGATCTCGTTCAGGCGGTTCATTATGTCGCGGCTGGAGGTCGGCGTCGTGTTGCGCACCAGTGGGTTGATCTGGATCAGTAGCACGTCCTCGGTCTGCGTGCGGGCGAACAGCGGGAAGATTGAAGGATTACCGAGATAACCGCCGTCCCAATAGGGCACGCCGTCGATCTCTACCGCTCGAAACAGCAGCGGCAGGCAGGCTGAGGCGAGCACGGCGTCGGCCGTGATCTTCTCGTGCGGAAAAATGCGCAACCGGCCGGTACGGACATTGGTGGCGGTGATGATGAGCTGCGGGCTTTCCAGCTTGCGGATGGAGTCGAAATCGACGAAACGCTCGATCAGGTCCTTCAGCGGATTGATGTTCAGCGGATTGAAATCGTAGGGCGACAAATATTGTGACACCGCCTTCAGCCAGATCGCCATCGGCGAGTCTTCCAGCGGCAGGAACGAGAATAGGCGGTCGATCGCCTTGCGCTGCAAGTCGGGCAGCCCGCCGTCGCGGCTGGCGGCGCGCCAGAAATCGGCAAGCCGCTTGCGCGCCTCCGCGGGGCCGCCGTGGGAAAACCCATCGGCGAGCAGCACTGCATTGACCGCTCCGGCGGAGGCGCCGGTGATGCCTTCGATCTCCAGCCGGCCGTCATAGAGCAGATGATCGATGACGCCCCAGCTGAAGGCGCCGTAGGCGCCGCCGCCCTGCAGTGCGAGATTGACGCGTTTGGCGTTGAAAGCCGGAGGCGGACCGCCGCGTAATGCGCGAACGATAGATCTGATCACTGCGCGACCCCGCCGTCGACCGCGAGTGCACAGGCGATGGCAAGCCCGATCCCCGAGGTGGTGCCGGTGATGAGAACGGATTTGCCCTTAAGCATGCGAGCCTCTTGGATGGGGTTGTAACCTGCCCCCATCTTTATTGCGGTGCAACATATTTGTGAAACTGAGTTTTTTCGCGACTCGCGGTCCGAGGCGCTAGATTTGATAAACATGAAGGCCTCTTCGCCCAAGAGTAGGCGCACGATATTTCCTGCGCCCGGCCACGACCACGAGCGCTGCGCCAGCGCGGCCATCGCGCGCGCCGAGGAGATCTGCACGGCGCGCTCTGGGCGACTCACACCGATCCGCCGCCGCGTACTGGAAGCACTGCTGGCGAGTCATCAGCCGCTAGGCGCATACGAGCTGATCGACCGGCTGGCAGTGCGCAGCGCACGGGCGGCCCCGATCACCATATATCGCGCACTCGATTTTCTGCGCGAGCAGGGGCTGGTGCACCGAATCGAAAGCCGCAACGCGTTCATCGCCTGCGTGCAGCATCACGCCAGCGGCGATCCGGTGGTGTTCCTGATTTGCGAGGGCTGCGGCACGGTGGGCGAGGCGGCCAGTGCCGCCGTCGCGGACACAATCAAGACCGCTTCGCGCGCCGCTGGCTTCACGCCGAAAACGCCGGTGATCGAGATCTCTGGCATCTGCGCCCACTGCAGGGCGGCCTAGCGGCCACTGGAAAATTCTCAGTGTCTTCGTCGGCTAGTTCCCATCACATCACGCGCCCGCTCGACGCGGCCGCTATCGCGGTCGTGCTGGTGCTGTGCCTGTCCTGGGGTTTCAACCAGGTTTCGGTGAAGATCGCGATCCACGAGATTCCACCGATGACGCAGGCGGCAATCCGTTCTACGGTCGCGACACTTTTGATTGCCGGCTGGTGTCGGCTGCGCGGCATTACGCTGTTTAAGCGCGATGGCACGTTAGCCGCCGGGTTAACGGCCGGCATCCTGTTCGCACTCGAGTTCATCTTCATTTATGAGGGCCTACTTTACACAACGGCAACGCGCGCGGTGCTGTTCATCTATCTGGCGCCTTTCTTGGTAGTGCTGGGCGCACGCATCATCTTGCCCGCCGATCGCTTCACCGCGGCCCAGTGGTCGGGTCTCACGCTGTCGTTTGCCGGCATGCTGATCGCCTTCGGCGTGCCGACGCCGGCGCTCAATCCGCGCCAGCTCATCGGCGACCTGATGATGGTGGCTGCCGCTGCGTTCTGGGCGGCGACTACGTTGCTCATCAAGGTGAGTCCACTGGTCCGCACCTCAGCGGAAAAGGTCATGCTCTATCAGCTGGTGGTCTCCGCTCCAGTGATGGCCGCCGCTGCCTTGTTTGCCGGCGAGCACATGGCGCAAGCGCCGTCGACGCTGGCGCTCGGTGCTCTCGCCTATCAAACCATATGGGTGGTCAGCGTCACCTTCGTGGTGTGGTTCGCGTTAATAGCACGCTACTCCGCCAATCGGCTCTCCGCCTTCACCTTCCTGACGCCGCTGTTCGGCGTTGCCGCCGGTCATTTGGTCCTCCGCGAGCCGCTCACCTGGGCCTTCGCCGCCGCGGTGATGCTGGTCGCCGCCGGACTGGCATTGGTGAACCGAACGCGCTGACCGCGTTCTTCATTGGCTGAAACCAACGTCGGCAGCGCGCGATTATTCCGGATTACACCGCCACCTATTCGCCGCCTTCCGCACGATAAATCAATGATTTCCGCCGCGTTGACCGCGCTCTGTTTGTCTGGCACTCCAATAGCTAAGGGTCTCTGATGAGCACGAACCCACAGCAGCAACGTCAACACACCGTGTCCGTGAATGTTGCCGGCGTCATCGTTGGTGGTGGCGCACCGATCGTCGTCCAGTCGATGACCAACACCGACACCGCCGACGTTGAGCAAACCGCGCGGCAGGTGGCGGCGCTGGCGCGCGCCGGCTCCGAACTGGTGCGCGTCACGGTCGATCGTGACCAGGCGGCGGCCGCTGTTCCGCGCATAAAGGAGCGGCTCGGGCAGCTCGGCGTCAGCGTGCCGATCGTAGGCGACTTTCACTACATCGGGCACAAGCTGCTCGCCGATCACCCAGCTTGCGCCGAGGCGCTCGACAAATATCGCATCAACCCGGGCAATGTCGGCTTCCGCAACAAACGCGATCTGCAATTCTCACAGATCGTCGAGATGGCGCTCAAATACAACAAACCGGTGCGCATCGGCGCCAACTGGGGCTCGCTAGACCAGGAATTGCTCACGAAATTGATGGACGAGAATGCCAAGTCGCCGACTCCGCGCGACGCGCGGGAGGTGACGCATGAGGCGATGGTGCAATCGGCACTGCTGTCGGCCGCGCGGGCGGAGGAGATCGGCCTCTCCAAGAACCGCATCATCTTGTCGGCCAAGGTCTCCGCGGTGCAGGACCTGATAGCGGTCTACCGAGAACTCGCACGCCGCTCCGACTATGCGCTGCACCTCGGCCTCACCGAGGCCGGCATGGGCACCAAGGGCATCGTGGCGTCGTCCGCGGCCATGGGCGTGCTGCTGCAGCAGGGCATTGGCGACACGATCCGCATCTCGCTGACGCCGGAGCCCGGCGGTGACCGAACGCGCGAAGTGCAGGTAGCACAGGAGCTGCTGCAGACCATGGGCTTGCGCACCTTCGTGCCGCTGGTCGCGGCATGTCCCGGCTGCGGCCGCACAACCTCGACGACATTCCAGGAACTCGCCGCCGACATCGAGGGCTTCATCCGCGACTCAATGCCTGTCTGGAAGGCACGATATCCAGGTGTGGAGACCCTCAACGTCGCGGTGATGGGCTGCATCGTCAACGGCCCGGGCGAGTCGAAGCACGCCGATATCGGCATTTCGCTGCCGGGAACCGGGGAGCAGCCGACGGCGCCCGTATTCATCGACGGCAAGAAGGCCGCTACGCTGCGCGGGCCGACGCTGACTGCGGATTTCAAGCAGATGGTCGTCGATTACATAAAGCGGCGCTTCGGCGGCAGCCAGCACCCGGTGGAATAGTATCCTCCAGCGATGTTTCGACACTGCCTTGTTCCATCGACATGATTGGTTCTATTGACCAGCGCGCTGTTTCGCCTATTAGAGCCAGCCGCCGCCGCCTTCCGCGCGGTTGGCGACGCTTGCTTCCTCGAGATCCAATTCGTATTCGATGCGCCGGCGCGCGTCGTCGGTGATCTTGCCGTCGCGCAAGAGTTCGTAGATGAACTCGCGCTCGGCATCGATCAGCTCTTTCTTGATGCCCGCGGAAATCCGCATGTGCTCGAGCCCATCCTGAAGGTTCTCCGGAAGGATCTGCGCGCGGCTGATATTGCGCGTGCGCAACAGTTCGATCACTTCCTCTGGCAGCTCGCGCCGCTTGATAAGCTTTTCAAATCGCTCCTTGACCGCGGCCAGCGCGGCCTGTCGCGCTGCGAGCTCGGCCTCGATCGCGCGCCGCTGCTCGCCCCTTGCGTGCCGATTCAAGCCGAGCCAACGTACCACCGCAGGCAACATAAGGCCTTGCCCGACCAATGTGATGATGATGACGCCGAAGGTCGCGAACAGGATGAGGTCGCGGTGCGGGAACGGTGCACCGCTTAACACTGTATAGGGTATCGCCAACGCCACGGCGAGCGAATTCGCGCCGCGCACGCCGGTGAAGGCAAGGAAAAACGCCCATTGCCACGGCGGTGACGGATCACGCTTGGCAAGGCGCTTGCTGACCCAACGGGGAACGTAAGTCGCCGGGAACACCCAGATGTAACGGGCCGCGATGGCTATTGCTGTCGTCAATGCCGTCGTGATCAGCAACTGGCGGATCGTGAAGGCATGCGTCTGATCCATCAGCGTACGCGCCTGTAGGCCGGTGAGCAGGAACACCATGCCTTCGATCAGATAGACGATCAGGTCCCAGAAGAAGATGCCCTGCAGCCGCGTCGCGAAGGGGATCAGCAGCGGCCCATTCCAGCTGACATAGAGTCCGCAAGCGACCGTGGCGAGCACGCCAGAGCCGCCGAGATGCGCAGGTAGCCAGAACGCGATGTATGGCGTCATCAGCGATAGCGTGATCTCGACCCGCGGGTCGCGTACCCATTGTCGCAGGCGCAGACTTATCCATCCGACACCGATCCCGTAAATGATCTCGCCGACCACGATCAGCGCGAAGATGACGGAGGCACTTTCGATGGAGAACGTGCCAGTGCTGACGGCGGCGACCGCGAAGCGATAGAGCACCAGGGCGGTCGCATCGTTGGCGAGGCCTTCGCCCTCCAGCACGGTGACGATACGGCGCGGCAAACCGAGCTCGCGCGCGACAGCAAGCGGTGCCACTACGTCTGGCGGTGAAATGATGGCGCCAAGCAGGCAACCGACAGCCCAATCGAAACCGAGCAGATAATGCGTGGCGGCAGCCACCGCACCGGTGGTGAACACCACGCAGCCGAAGGCGAGCAACGCAATCGGCCGCAGGTTGAACTTGAAGTCGCGCCAGCTCATGACGACGCCGGCCGAGTAGATCAGGGGCGGCAAGATCACGAGCAGCACCAGCTCAGGCGCGAGCTGAACGCGCGGCAGCCCGGGGATCAGCGCCATACCGATGCCGGCGATCACTAGGAGGATTGAGGGGGCGACCTTCAACCGCTTGGCAGCGACGGCCACCGCCGCCAGCACCGCCATCATGAACAGTATGGTTTGAGCGCCGCTGCTTAACATGCTTTGCGCGCCCTCAACCGGGCTTGATCAGGTTGGAGACCACATTCACGGTAAGCACTCACGGTAAGCGCCAGCACCGACACATTGTAGAAGAAACGATAGCACGGTGTGCATGTTGACTATCCGCCGGAACGTGATCATGCCGTAGGCGAGCTGGCCCGGCTGTAAATTGCCAAGCTGCACCACGACGGCGACAAGATTGGCGACTGCCGCGCAGGTGCCCAGGATCGACAACCTCAATGTCCTCGTCCCGTATGGCGGCGCGCTGGCGAATACTGGGAACCGGCGCACGCGCCATCATCACGTAACCAGGAGCAGATATAACGCGATGCCGACGTTCCGGCCGGGTACGAGTTTGGTCAGCAGGCGCCAGCTGGAGCCCAGCGCAATCAACAGTACGATGCTGCCGGCTGAGATCAAGCGCACGCAGGCGCGCGAACCGCAAAGGAATCCTTAGCTCGTTTAGCTTGGATGCTTTGCGGGTCATTAGTCGCCTCAGTTTCGCCGCTCGGCGATGAAACAGGCGGCGGCGCGCAGAATATCGGCTTTCGCGCCGAACGGCGCCAACGCCGCGTCGGCTACTGCGATGAGTTCCTTGAGACGCACCTGCGCACCGACCGTCCCCAGCGACGCCACCAACGTCGCCTTGCCGGCCGCGGCATCTTTTCGCGCGGCCTTGCCGATCGTCCGGGCGTCGCCCTCGACGTCGAGCAGGTCGTCGGCGATCTGGAACGCCTGGCCGATCGCAGCACCATAACGGTCCACGGCGGCGAGCTCGTTCGCATCGCATTGCGCGAGGATCGCACCGGCGCGGCAGGCGAAGCGAATCAGCGCACCCGTTTTCATCGCTTGCATTGTTGCGACCTCGTGCTCGCTGAACGCATGCTTGTCCTCAAAGCGCCCTTCGGCGGCAAGATCGAGCATCTGGCCGCCGGCCATGCCGCCGAGGCCGGCGGCGCGCGCGAGCTCGGCCACCAGCGCGATGCGCACGCCTGCATCGGGATGCACTTCGGCACGCGCTATCACCGCGAACGCCATCGTCTGCAGCGCGTCACCGACGAGGATCGCAGTCGCCTCGTCGAAGGCCTTGTGTACGGTCGGCCGTCCTCGTCGCATTATGTCGTCGTCCATCGCCGGCAAATCGTCATGCACCAGCGAGTAGCAGTGCAGACATTCGAGTCCGGCGCCCGCGAGCAGCGCGCGTTCGCGCGGTGCACCGAAGAGCGCCGCGGTCTCCACCAGAAGGAACGGCCGCAGCCGCTTGCCGCCGGCGAGCATGGCATGGCGCATGGCCGCAAGCAGCCGCTGTGGGCGCGCTATCTCGCCGGCACGGGGTTCGGAATCGAGCAGACTTTCGAGCAGGACCTCGGTCTCGGCCGCGACGACCGCAAGCCGATTGGCGAAGTTCTTCGGAGCAAGGCCGTCCATGCCGGTAGTTAGCCTCAGGGCAGCATCCGGCGCAAATGGTCACGCGAATAGGCTAGTCTCACAGCATGGCCTCACGCAAAAAACGCTTCGGCGTTGCGTTCGGCATTTTGCGCATGCCGCGGATGCCGCGTCCGCTACGCGTCGTCATTTTCGCCGTGCTGCTGTTGCTGGCGCTGCCCTATGCGATCACGCCGTTCTATGCTTCCGGCCGGCCAGTTTCTACGGTAATGCTCTGGCGCGAGGTGACCGGCCAGCGGGTGCGGCGCCAATACGTGCCACTGTCGCGCATCGCGTGGGTGTTGCAGCTCGCGGTGATCGCCGCGGAGGACGAACGCTTCTGCGGTCATCACGGCATCGATTTCACGGAAATCCGCGAGGCGATCAATGATGCTGACGACCTCGGGGACGTGCGCGGCAGTTCGACGATCACTCAGCAGGTGGCGAAGAACCTGTTCCTCTGGCCGGGCCGCAGCTTTCTGCGCAAAGCGCTGGAGCTCCCGCTGGCGCTATGGATCGATCTGGTGTTACCGAAGCGGCGCATCCTGGAGATTTACCTCAATATCGCCGAGTGGGGCCCGAACGGCGAATTCGGCATTGAAACGGGCGGCCGCCGCGCCTTTGGCAAATCAGCAAATGACCTAGGCCGTTACCAGGCGGCATTGATGGCCGCGACGCTGCCGAACCCAACAACGCGTGATCCGCGTGCTCCCGGCCCCGGCCTGCGACGGCTGGCGGGCCTTTATGTCGCGCGCTCAGAAAGGGCCGGCGAGGCTGCAAATTGCCTGCGAGAGACCCCTAGCCTTGGCTGGAAGCATCCTCTATAAGCCCCGCTTCAAAACCGACATTTTGTGTTTCAGGAGCTCGTCTCCCATGGCTGTGCCAAAAAGAAAAACCTCGCCGTCGCGCCGCGGCATGCGCCGTTCTGCCGACGCGCTTAAGCAGCCGAGCTACGTCGAGGACAAGGATTCCGGCGAACTGCGCCGTCCGCACCACATTGACCTGAAGACGGGCATGTACAAGGGCCGCCAGGTGCTGAAGGTAAAGACCGAAGCGTAAGTTTTTTGCCGAGGGAAGTCGGTTATGTTCCTTATCGGCTTTCCTTTGCTGCTCGTCCCTTTCGCGATCTACAACATCGTTGCCTTCCTGATGCCGGGCGCGAGCTGGACCAGCACGCTGGCGACCGTACACATGATGTCAGGCGCCGAATGGGCGATGTCGGGCGGCGACATGCTGGTGACACTCGCAATCCTGCTTCTGTTCGTCGAGATGATGAAGGCCGCGAAGCCGGGTAGCCGCGGTGTCGTCGATCACGGGCTCTCGCTGCTGTTGTTCCTGGCGATGACGGCCGAATTCGTGTTGGTGAAGCAGGCGGCGAGCGCGACCTTCTTCCTCATTCTGGCGATGAGTTTCTTCGATGTGGTCGGCGGCTTCACGCTGGCACTGCGCGCCCGGCGCCGCGACGTCATCCTCGAGCAGCTCGAGCCGTCGCCTGCGCCAGGGCCAGAATCCGTCAGGCCCGCTCCCGCGCTACCTGAGCCGTCAGCTACGCACACCGAACACACACCATCCTGATCGCTCAACCCTTGGTAACGTATGAGCCGCGATTTCCAGCTTCCCGGCCGCTCGCCCGTGATCGCCTGCGAAGGCATGGCGGCGACCTCGCACCCTCTTGCGACGCTGACCGCGATCGATACGCTGCGCGCCGGCGGCAGCGCGGCTGATGCGGCTGTGGCGGCGGTCGCCGTGCTCTGCGTGATCGAACCACATATGACCGGCATTGGCGGCGACTGCTTCTGTTTGGTGTCGCAGCCGGGCAAGCCGGTCTGGGGCTATAACGGCTCTGGCCGTTCTGGCGCCAACGCTTCTTTCGACGCCTTGCGCGCGCAGGGCGTGTGCGAGATCGACCGCTCGGTTCACTCGGTTACGGTGCCGGGCGCCCTCGACGCTTGGGAAGCGATCCTTAGGGTACACGGCCGTTTCGGGCTCGACCGCGCGCTGGAGCGCGCGATCAAGTATGCCGAGGGTGGATTTCCGGTGGCGGCGCGCATCGCCTGGGACTGGCCGCGCTACATTGGCAAGCTAAAAGCCGACCTGGGTGCCGCCAAGCATTACCTGTTCAACGGTGCGCCGCCAAAGGAAGGTGACGTGATCTGCTTTCGCGCGCTGGCGCAAACCCTCAAGACCGTAGCCGCCAAAGGAGCGCGCGCGTTCTACGAGGGCGAGATCGCCGCCGATATGGTGGCGACACTGGCTGCGCGCGGCTCGTTCCAGACAGCGGGAGATTTCGCCCGCCACCAAGGCGAGGTCGTGGCGCCGATCTCGACTAACTACCGCAGCCTCGATCTGTTGGAGATCCCGCCCAGCACACAAGGGCTCACCGCACTTGTGATGCTCAACATCCTGGAGAACTTCGACCTCAAGGTGCTCGATCCGCTCGGCCCGGAGCGGTTTCATCTGGTGCTAGAGGCGGCGCGCTTGGGTTTTGCGGTACGCGACACCCACATAGCTGATCCGGCACACATGCGCACGCCGGTCGCTGATCTGCTCGATAAGTCTTTTGCGAAAAAGCTGGCCGCCAAGATCGATCTAAACAAGCGCGCCCAGCTGCCGAGCTCACCGATCCCGGGCGCCGACACCGTCTATCTCACCGTCGTTGATCGCGATCGCATGGCTGTGTCGTTGATCAACACGCTCTATTCGCATTTCGGCGCCGGGATCTGCACCGAGAAGACGGGGATCCTGTTGACCAACCGAGGTGCCTGCTTCACGCTTGAGTCCGGCCACCCCAATGCGTTTGGCCCGAACAAGCGTCCGCTGCACACCATCATCCCGGCGCTGGCCATGTGCGATGGGAGATGCGACATGAGCTTCGGCGTGATGGGAGCTCACTATCAACCAATGGGCCACGTTCAGATCGTGCTCAATATGCTCGACTACGGCATGGATGTGCAGCAGGCTATCGACGCGCCCCGTTTCTTCTTCGATGGCGGGCGGACCGTGGTGGAGCATGGGACGCCGGCGGCCACGATAGCGGGACTGACGGCGCGCGGCCATGACGTGGTGTTTGCGCCGACGCCCTGGGGCGGCGCGCAGACCATCAAGATCGATTGGCAGCGCGGCGTGTTAATCGCCGGCTCGGAGCCGCGCAAGGACGGCTGCGCGCTCGGTTACTGACCGGGTAGCGATGCCTTGCTTCCGCGAGCTCGGCGTGCCGGCGTTCGCGTGTCTGCAAATGATCAGCTTTCACCGCCAAAAGTTGGATGAGGAGCGGCGCCTGCAGATAGCGGCTGGGCGCTGCGTAAACGGGAGCCGGCCGCGCAACCGCGCCGCTCGGCCCCCGTGGCCGGTAGAATGCCGCGTCGGCCGGACGCCGTTATTCCTTGCCGCCGAGCTTGTCCAACCGCTTCTGCAGTTCATCGAGCTGCCGCTTGAGATCTTCCATCTCACCGCTGCCGCCCTGCGGTTTGCCCTCTGCCGGCTTCGACTGAGTGCGCGCGAAGGGCGCAAACATGGCGAAAGTCTTTTCGAAAATCTCCATGTTACGCCGCACTTGATCCTCCAGTGCGCCGAAGCCACCGGCGCCGAAGGCCTGCGCCATCTGCTCGCGGAACTTGTCCTGCTGGCCGCTGAACGACTGCATTGACTGTTCGAGATAGCGCGGCACCAGCATCTGCATGCTGTCGCCATAGAAGCGGATTAGTTGGCGCAGGAAAGTAATGGGCAGCAGGCTCTGCCCTTCCTTGTTCTCCTGCTCGAAGATAATCTGCGCCAGCACCGAGCGGGTGATGTCTTCGCCGCTCTTGGCGTCGTACACTACGAAGTTTTCGCCCGCCTTCACCATCGTGGCGAGGTCCTCGAGCGTCACATAGGCGCTGGTACCGGTGTTGTAGAGCCGCCGGTTTGCGTACTTTTTAATTGTGATGGGCTCTTTTTCGTTTGCCATGGTAACTGGTTGTCCCCTTGCCCAGAACTAAGCATAGCCCGTTTGGGCTTAGGCGGGCGAGTCGTTTTGTGGCGGCGCGGCACGCCCCGGGGGCGGTGCAGTACCCCCTTGGTGGACGTCAAAAAACCGTCGATTTAGACTGATATCTTGCCGATGCTGGTTATTGACACGCTCGAGCCGTCTGTTGAGGATGCGGCAACGCCAAATTGCCAATTTTGCTGCGCAACCGCAGCTAGGAGGAGTTTCGGATGAAGGACGATATAGTCATTGTCAGCGCCACCCGCACACCGGTCGGTGCATTCAACGGTGCGTTCGCCAACTTGCCGGCCCATGAGCTCGGCAAAACCGCGATCCGCGCCGCATTGGAACGGGCGGGGGTGGAAGGCGGCCGAGTGAGCGAGGTAATAATGGGGCAGATCCTCACCGCAGGTCAGGGTCAGAACCCCGCGCGGCAGGCGTCGATCGCCGCAGGCATTCCGGTCGAAAGCCCCGCCTGGGGCGTAAACCAGCTATGCGGTTCCGGGTTGCGGGCAGTGGCGCTCGGCTATCAGGCCATCCTCAACGGTGATAGCGAGATCGTCGTCGCCGGCGGCCAGGAGTCGATGAGCATGGCGCCGCACTGCCAGCATCTGCGTGGCGGCGTGAAGATGGGGTCGTTCGAGATGATCGACACCATGATTAAAGACGGGTTGTGGGACGCCTTCAACGGCTATCACATGGGGACCACCGCCGAGAACGTTGCCAAGAAATGGCAGATTACGCGCAAGCAGCAAGACGAGTTCGCGGTCGCGTCGCAAAATAAGACGGAAGCGGCCATGAAGGCCGGCAAGTTCAAGGACGAGATCACGCCGGTGACCGTCAAGACGCGTAAGGGCGATGTGGTAGTCGATACCGACGAGTTTCCGAAGTCGGGCGTGACCCTGGAATCGATCTCCAAGCTGCGCCCGGCTTTCGACAAAGAAGGCACCGTGACCGCGGCCAACGCCTCGGGCATCAATGACGGCGGCGCCGCAGTGGTGCTGATGAAGGCGAGCGAAGCGGCAAGGCTCGGCAAGACGCCGCTTGCGCGCATCGTCTCATGGGCGCAAGCCGGCGTCGATCCGGCGATCATGGGCACCGGCCCCATTCCCTCGTCGCGCGCCGCGCTTAAGAAGGCCGGCTGGAAGAAAGAAGATCTCGACTTAGTCGAAGCCAACGAGGCCTTCGCCGCGCAAGCCTGCGCGGTCAACAAGGACCTCGGCTGGGACACCTCTAAGGTCAATGTCAACGGCGGCGCGATCGCCCTCGGCCATCCGATCGGCGCCTCCGGCACGCGCGTGCTGGTGACGTTGCTCTACGAGATGCAGAAGCGCAACGCGAAGAAAGGCCTTGCCACGCTCTGCATCGGCGGCGGCATGGGCATCGCAATGTGCGTCGAGCGGTAATAATCCGCTACTACTGTCGCGGTTTCTTCGTCATGGCCGGGCTTGTCCCGGCCATGAACGTCTTTAAGCTATAAGGCACAAGCCGAGCCTGTGCTATCTCATGGACGGGTGAACTCGGTGTAAGATCTGGGAGGGACGACAATGTCACGCGTAGCGCTAGTCACCGGCGGCACTCGAGGTATCGGGGCTTCAATCTCTAAGGCCATGAAGGCGGCGGGCTACAAGGTTGCGGCCAGTTACGGCGGCAATGACGAAGTCGCACAGAAATTCAAAGGCGAATCCGGGATACCTGTGTTCAAGTGGGACGTCGCGTCCTTCGAAGCCTGCGTCGAGGGTGTGAAGAAAGTTCACAACGAGCTTGGCCCAGTCGAGGTGTTGGTCAACAACGCCGGGATCACGCGTGATGCCATGTTCCACCGTATGAAGCCGGAGCAGTGGACCGCGGTGATCAACACCAATCTCGGCTCGCTGTTCAATATGACACAGCAGGTATGGGAAGGGATGCGCGAGCGCAAGTTCGGCCGCGTCATCAATATTTCCTCGATCAACGGCCAGAAGGGCCAGGCTGGGCAGAGCAACTATTCCGCCGCCAAGGCCGGTGAAATCGGCTTCACCAAGGCGTTGGCGCAAGAAGGCGCACGTGTCGGCATCACGGTCAACGCGGTGTGCCCAGGCTACATTAACACCGAGATGGTGCAGGCGGTGTCGAAGGACGTGCTCGAAAAAAATATCCTACCACAAATCCCGATCGGTCGCCTGGGCGAGCCGGAGGAGATTGCGCGCTGCGTCGTATTCTTGGCCTCCGACGATGCCGGCCTGATTACCGGTGCCACGCTGTCGGCCAACGGAGGGCAGTATTTCGCCTAACGCCCGTGCTTGCTTTTCTTCGCGGCCGGCCTGCGCTTCGGCGCAGCCGCCCGCGTGGGTTTCCTTGCCCGCTCCGTGCCTTCTACCTTATCGAGCCGCACCGACCAGTATTCCCAAGCCCGCGCGACCGGACCTGGTTTCAGGTTGTATTCGCCGGCGAGCACGGTTTCCTTGGGCGTGAGCGGCGAGACATAGCCGAGCGTATGTGCCTGGATCTGCATCGCGGCATTGCGCGCGGTGTAGATGGTGCGGAAGGTCAACTCTTCCAGCGACCTGCCGACCACCGTAGCGCCGTGCCGGCGCATCAGCACGATCCAGTGCGGCCCCAGCGCGCGCGCCAGCGAAGCGCCTTCCTCTGGCTTGGCGACAATTAGCGTGGTCTCACCGAATTGGTCGCGGCTGTCCCAGAACGGCACCTTTTCGCCGAGCGTGGCGCCGAGATGGTAGACCGGTTTGAGCTCGGCGCCGGAGATGCAAAATGGTAGGATCGACGGCGAGTGATGATGGCACACCGCCATCACCTCGGGGCGCGCCTTATAGATCTCGCCGTGGATGACGCGCTCGCCATAGAGCCGCTCTTCGATCGGCTTGACGATTTGCGAGTCGAGGGTGAACTCGTGGATATCCTCCGGATGCACCAGTTCCGGCGCGCGCGAGCGCGACATCAAGTAACAGTTGGGATCGGTCGGGTGGCGCATGGTGACGTGACCGAAGGCGTCGAGGACGCCTTCATTGGCGATCATGCGGTTGGCGCGCGCGAGCAACTCACGCGCTTCGTCGAGTTGATTTGACACGGCGTTTCCTTACGTTCTTCCCATGGCTAGGCTTGTCCCGGCCATTCACGTCTCAAGTCGTTTGCGACCTTAAAGGCGTCTATGCCCGGCACAAGGCCGGGCATGACGCTTGGGAGTTATCGTGGCTTCCAGTCCCTTGGCGCTAGCTCGAACCCATCGAAGGAAAAGCCCGGTGCCACAGTGCAGCCGGTGAGCGTCCAGTCGCCGAGGCTCTCAGCTGCCTGCCAGGCGCGCGCCGGCACCGTCACTTGCGGTACTTCACCGGCATGGATGTCGGCGCCGAGCCGGAAGATTTGTTCCTTCGCGCCGTCGACGATTTCCAGTTTGAGCGGCGCGCCGGCGTAGTAGTGCCAGATCTCGACCATGTCGATGCGATGCCAGTGCGAACGCTCGCCGCGCTTGAGAAGAAAATAGGTCGAGGTCGAAGCCGCACGCCCGTCGATCACATGCGGATCGCGGAAGGTCTCGCGATAGTGCCCGCCTTCCGGATGCGGCTTGAGACCGAGCGCACGGATGATGTCGGCAGCGGTAGTCAAAACCTGTTTTTCCGCTCCCTGATCTCGGCAAAGACTTGCGCCGGTGTTTGACCGGTCATGCCGATGCTGGCGGCTACCTCAGGCACGTCGGCCCGCAGGAACGGATTGGCCTTCTTCTCCTCGCCGATGGTGACCGGTATGGTCGGCTCGCCCTGTTCGATCTGCCGCTTTACCTCCGTCTCGCGCGAGGCCAAAGCAGCGTTGTTGGGCTCGATGGTGCGCGCAAACTTGATGTTGGCGGCGGTGTATTCATGCCCGCAGAAGATCTCTGTATCGTTCGGCAAGTCTCGCAGCTTGCTCAGCGAACGCCACATCATGCCGGGCGTGCCCTCGATCACGCGGCCGCAGCCGATCGAGAACAGCGTGTCGCCAACGAAGGCAAGCTTGTCGACGTGAAACCAGTAGGCGATGTGCCCATTGGTGTGACCCGGGGTCTCGATAACATTCGCCGATAATTTGCCGACCGTGACCTTGTTGCCCTCACGCACCGTCTGGTCCACCGCCGGAATCTTCTCCGCTTCCGCCGCCGGCGCCACCACGCGGCATTTGTACTTGTCTTTCAGCGTCGCGATGCCGCCGGTGTGGTCGCTATGATGGTGAGTGACCAGAATATCGGTGAGGTTCCAGCCGGCGGCCTTGAGCGCGGCCTCGATCGGCGGCGCCTCCGGCGCATCAATCGAGGCGGTGGCGCCACTCTCCAGGTCATGCAGCAACACGCCATAATTGTCCTTTAGGCACAGAAACAACCGGGTTTCAGCGGGCATGGCAACGTCCTGGCTGGCGAACCGTACTATCCGTAGCACGCGGGTCAATGGTCGCGCAGCCCATGCGTTCCATGTGGGCCGCCGTTTCATGGTAGTTTCAGGTCATGTCGATTGATGTCGTCGACCTGCGCAATTTCTACGGCCAACGCCTGGGCGTGGTAGCCCGCCGCTTCGTTGCCCGCGGCATCCGCAGCCTTTGGAAGGAAACTCTCGGCCTGCGCGTGGTGGGCATCGGCTATGCCACGCCCTATCTCGGCCTGTTCCGCGAGGAGGCGGAACGCTGCCTCGCCTTCATGCCAGCCGGGCAGGGCGTGGTGAAATGGCCGACCACGCGGCCGGCGCTCTCGGCACTGGTCGACGAACACGACCTGCCACTCAGCGATTCGGAGGTCGACCGCGTCCTGCTAGTGCATGCGCTGGAGATGACGAACGACCCGGCCTCGTTGCTGCGCGAGGCGTGGCGCGTGCTGGCATCAGGCGGGCGCTTGCTGGCGGTGGTGCCGAACCGGCGGGGCTTATGGGCGCGCATGGATACCACGCCATTCGGCTTTGGCCGGCCCTATTCGCGCTCGCAGATCAATCAGCTGTTGCGTGAGACCTGGTTCACGCCTACCGGCTGGAGCGAGGCGCTCTATGTGCCGCCGATCGCACGCGGGTGGTTCTTGCGTTCGGCCGTGGCGTGGGAGCGCACGGGGGCGACCCTGTCGGCGCCCTTCGCAGGCGTACACATGGTGGAAGCGACCAAGCAGGTCTACCGCGCGATTCCCGCGCGCCGGGTCACACGCCGGCTTGTGCCAGCGCTTGAACCGGCGCTGGCGCCGTCACCGGGCACCTAGAGCGAACAGGTCACTCCGACTGATTTGGCGATTCGTCGCCGCTCTCGCTCTGCGGCGCCTGCGGGCTGGCGCCCTGTGGGTTACTGAAATCCTGACGGTCGCCGCGATATCCCCCGCGATGCCGCCGGCGACGGCGATGACCGAAACGGTCCTGCCGCTCGCCCTGCTCGTAACCGTTCGGTCCGAACCCCTGCGGATTTTGACCAGCACTTTGCGGCGGCAGGCTGCCGCCGGTGATGAAAGCTGGCAAGCCGCCCGTGTTCTGCCCGCCGTCATTGCCGCCCTGAAATTGCGGTTGCCCGTAAGGCTGGGGCTGCGGACGATTATGCTGTTGCTGATCGCGCGGCGGGAACGGCTGCGCGTCGCGCGGCAGATAGGGCTGTCCCTGCTGCTGCGGTTGCTGCACGTAACTCGGTTCGTTGGCGTAGGGCTGACCGTCGTCGCCGTCGTCGTAGCCTTCGTCAACGTCTTGTGGAGCGCCTTGACCCTGCTGCGGCTGCTGAGCGTAGTAGGGGTTCTGCTGGCGGAACTGCTCCTGTGCCGCCGCGATCAAGCGGAAATAATGTTCGGCATGCTGATAATAATTCTCGGCCGCCACCGGATCGCCTGAGCTCTGCGCGTCGCGCGCGAGCTGGATATATTTCTCCGCGATGTGCGAGGCTGTGCCGCGGATCTTTACATCGGGTCCGTTCGACTCGTACACCCGCGTCAGCGGATTTTGGCTCTTGCGGTGATTGTTGCGACCCCGCATGCGCTTCTGACCGTTTCTCATCATATGCCTTTTCGCTGACCTTTCAGGGCACTGCGGCACTCGAGCCGCCAATTTTGCCAGACCTTTGAACCTTACGTCTCTCAAGTCCAAACGAATCTCGCTACGCGGCCTTAGCCCGCAGCGAAGTCGAAAAGCGTACGCTCAATCGTTTGCGATCTTTGTCGCGATTGCCGCAGCAACCCCCTCGCCGCGATCCTGTCGCGACACTGCCAACCTCTCGTTACGCGCATCCTCAAGACAAGATTTCGATGCGCCCAGCCGGTGAAGCGTCAAAACCCGTATCTGGCGATTTCATTTGCCGTCTTCTGGAAGGCGGCTTCTCGTCACCAACCTTTTGCGCCGCCGCCACACAGAGCCGCTGCTCCGGGATCTTGGCGATGCAACCTTCACGGGTCGATTCCGTTGAGCGGAAGCTAGTCTGTTCCGCGGCATATTCCAAGAGGTTTTTTTTCCCCTGCGGGGGAGGTCTGCATTTCTGCCCAACCGAATTAAGGCATGTTTGTAGCGCTGAGAGCTCGTGGAATCCCGGCCAGATCCGGCGTTACCTTTCCGACCTTCAATCCAGCCTTGGTAAACAGCGCGCGCACTGCCGGTTCTTGGCTCACGCCTAGCTCCACGATTAGCCGTCCGCCGGGCGCCAGCAGCGGACCCGCTAGCGCGGCGATAGCGCGGTACGCATCTAGGCCGTCGAGGCCGCCGTCGAGCGCGCATGTGGGATCGTAATCGCGCACTTCCGGCGCTAGCGAGGCGAGGTCACCGCGCGCCACATAAGGCGGGTTCGAAACGATCAGGTCGAAGGGGCCGTGCACGCCAGCAGCGATGTCGCAGGCCACAAAAATGCAGCGATCGGAGAGGCCGTTGCTTGCGGCGTTCGCGCGGGCGACCCGCAAGGCCGCTTCGCTGAGGTCGGTGCCGACACCCGTCGCGTCGGGCAATTCACTGAGTAGAGCTAGCAGCAGCGCGCCGGATCCGGTGCCGATGTCGAGGATGCGCAGCTTCTCCGTGTGCAGGGCGTCGCGCAGCGCGCGCTCGAGCGCGGCTTCAATGACCGTCTCGGTTTCCGGGCGCGGCGCCAGCACCGCTGGGGCGACGTGCAGCGTCAGGCTCCAGAATTCCTTACGCCCGAAAATGCGAGCCACCGGCTCGCGCTGGAGCCGGCGTGCGGTGAGCGCGTGGATGAGGTTCGCCTCGCGCGCCTCGATGATGCGGTCCGAATGCGCGATTAACTGTGCACGATCGAGATGCAGCACGTGGCCGACCAGCAGGCGGGCATCAGTGTCGGGCGAGTCGATCTGCGAGAGCCGCAGCGCTTTGGCAACCAATTGAACAGTGTCCGCGATCGACACTCCGCCTTTCAGGCTCGGTACTATTCTCACCTTGCGCCTTCGGCCGCCAGCAGCTCGGCCTGATGTTCGGTCACCAGCGCATCAATAATCTCTTGCAACCCCTCGCCTTCCACCACCTGCGGCAGCTTGTAGAGCGTCAGATTGATGCGATGGTCGGTTACGCGCCCCTGCGGATAATTGTAGGTGCGGATGCGCTCAGAGCGGTCGCCGGAGCCGATCTGCCCACGCCGCTCCGCCGCGCGAGCTGCGTCGAGCTTGCTGCGTTGTTGATCGTAAAGCTTCGCGCGCAGCATGGTCATCGCCTTGGCGCGGTTCTTGTGTTGCGAGCGTTCCTCCTGCACCATCACGACAATGCCGCTGGGGATGTGCGTGATGCGGATGGCGGATTCCGTCTTGTTAACGTGCTGGCCGCCGGCGCCCTGCGCGCGCATGGTATCGATCTTCAGATCGTTTTCGTTAATGTCGACATCGACATCCTCTACCTCGGGTAGTACCGCGACCGTTGCGGCCGAGGTGTGTATGCGCCCCGAGGCTTCGGTATCAGGCACGCGCTGCACGCGATGCACGCCGGATTCAAACTTCAGCTTTGCGAAGACGCCGCGGCCGCGCACCTCGGCGACAATTTCCTTGAAGCCGCCCTTTGTGCCTTCATTCGTCGAAATCACCTCCAGCTTCCAACCCTGGCTCGCGGCGTAGCGCTCGTACATGCGGAAGAGGTCGCCGGCAAAGAGCGCGGCCTCGTCGCCGCCAGTACCGGCGCGGATCTCGATGATGGCATTGTGGTCGTCCATCGCGTCCTTGGGAATGAGCGCGAGACGGATCTGGTGCTCCAGTTTTTCCAACTGCGCCTGCAGCGTCGGCTTCTCGGCCTCCGCCATCTCGCGCATTTCGGCGTCTGTCTTCGGATCGGAGACGAGCGTGTCCAAGTCGGAGATCTCGGCGGTGACCGCGCGGTAGGCCTTGATCGCGTCGATCACGGGTCCCAGCTCGGCGAACTCGCGCGACAGTTTTACGTAGGCGTCGGCGCTCAAGCCGCTGGCGAGCTCGTTCTCCACCATTTCGTGGCGGGAGAGCAGTGCGTCGAGTTTTTGTTGCGGCAAAGCGATCAAAGTTCCGGTCTCATGTCTCTAGTCATGGTCGAGCTGGTCCAGGCCATCCACATCTTACGTGGGGATAGTTCTAAAGACGTGAATGCCTGGCACAAAATCCGACGTCTTGTCCTACAATTGCAAGCCCTCGGCCGCGGCGAAGCCTTCGAGCTTGTGACGGATCGACACGCTGCCGACCGGCTGCTCGAGGAAGGGCAGGATGGCACTTTCGGCCTTGCGGCAGTCCAGATCGAGCAGCAGCGCCTTAACAGGGCCGACCGTAGAGGGCGCCAGCGACAGCGAGCGGTAACCGAGCGTCGCCAGCGCCAGCGCGCCGATCGGTTGCGAGGCAAGCTCGCCGCACAGCGCCACTGGCTTGCCGTGCTTGCGGGCCTTGTCGGCGATGTCTTTCAGCGCGCGCAAGACCGGCGCCGACAGCGGGTCGAAGCGGTGGGACACCCGCGCATTGCCGCGGTCGGCAGCGTATAAGAACTGCATTAGGTCGTTGGAGCCGACCGAGAGGAAATCGACGCGGTTGAGCAGCTCGTCGAGCTGGAACAGGAGCGAAGGCACTTCCAGCATGGTGCCGATATAGACGCGCTCGGGCAGGGCGTGGCCGTGCCGGCGCAAGTGCGTCAGCTCCACCTCGACCAGCGCCTTGGCCCGATCGAACTCCTCCACCATTGCGATCATCGGGAACATCAGGCGCAGCTCGCGCTCTCCGGCCGCGCGCAGCAACGCGCGCACCTGGCTGCGCAGCAGTCCCGGCCGGTCGAGGCCGAGCCGGATTGCACGCCAGCCGAGCGCAGGGTTCTCCTCCTCGATGTTGCGCAGATAGGGCAGCACCTTGTCGCCGCCGATGTCGAGCGTACGGAACGTCACCGGGCGTTTGCCGGCGACGTCGAGCACGGCGCGGTAAAGCGCGAGCTGATCGCTGGTACGCGGCAAGGTATCGGCGACCATGAACTGCAATTCGGTGCGGAACAGGCCAATGCCGGCGGCGCCGGTCTCGTCGAGATGCGGTAGGTCGATGGTCAATCCTGCGTTGATCATCAGCGACATCTTGTGGCCGTCTTTGGTGACGCAAGGCCGTTCGCGCAGTGCGCGATATTGCGCCTGCCGTCGGGCGCGCAAGCGGGCCCGCTCGGCATAGGCGCTTTCGATGTCGGGTGGCGGCCTCATGTGCACGTCGCCGGTCGTGCCGTCGACGATGATGGCGTCGCCCAGCTCGACTAGGCCGGTCGCGTTGGCGATCTCGCCGACGGTCGGGATGCCGAGTGCGCGCGCCACGATCGACACGTGCGAAGTTGGCCCGCCTTCCTCCAGCACCAGGCCACGCAGCCGCTTGCGGTCGTAGTCGAGAAGCGCCGCCGGTCCCATCGAGCGCGCGACTATGATGGCATTCTCCGGCAATTGCTCGTGTGAGGGTGCATGATCCTTGCCCATAAGTACGCGCATCAGCCGGTTGGCAAGGTCGTCGAGGTCGTGCAGGCGGTCGCGTAGATATGGATCGGAGGCGCGGAGCATGCGTGCGCGCGTGTCCGATTGCACGCGCTCGACGCCCGCTTCGGCGGTGAGGCCAGTCATTACCGCCTCGCGCATTTTGTGTAGCCAGCCCTGATCGTAGCCGAACATGCGATAGGCTTCGAGCACCTCGCGATGCTCGCCGCCGTCGGCCACGTCGCCGTGCTCGAGCATGCGGTCGAGGTCAGCTCGCAAGGTCGCGATCGCCGCTTCTAGCCGCCTGAGCTCTTTCTGCACGTCGTCGGCGATGACGTTGGTAACGACCACGCGCGGCTCGTGCAGCACCGCGTGGCCGAGCGCGATGCCGTCGGCGAGCGCTGTGCCCGACACGTTGACCGCGTGACGCGCGATTGGCTCGGCGCCGGGGCGGGCGAGCGAAGACAGTTCGCCGGAGGCGATCATCTCGGCGAGTACCATCGCGGTGGTCTGCAGCGCCTCTTCCTCTTCCTCGGTGTAGGTGCGCTGCGCGCGGTTCTGCACCACCAGCACGCCGAGCGTGTTGCCAGCGCGCAGGATCGGGGTGCCGAGGAAGGAGTGATAAATTTCTTCGCCGGTTTCCGGGCGGAACGAGAAGGCCGGGTGCGCCTGCGCTTCCGATAAATTGATCGGGTTGGCTTCGCTGGCGACCAAGCCGACCAGGCCCTCGTCGGCCTTCAGCACGGTCTGGTGCACGGCCTCGCGCTTCAAGCCCTCGGTGGCGTATAGCTCGAGCGTTCCGTCTACGCGAAGGACGTAGACAGAGCACACTTCCGCCACCATGTTGGCGGCGATCAGCACCACCACCTTGTCAAGGCGTTCTTGCGCGCTGACCGGCTCCGCCATGACTTCGCGGAGCCGTCGCAACAGCACGCGCGGACCGCCTAGCGCGCCACGCATTATTGAGGTCCTTCAGCCGCGGCTCGGGCCGCAGCCTCATCTACGGCTCGATCGTGTACGAAAAGCGACCGCGAGACCCGGGACCCACGGCAACTTTGCTCAGGCTATAGCCAATGCCGCATGCAAGGGGCAAGCCAAACCGGCGCCTGCGGTTTATCAGCCGGAAATGCCCTGCGCTGCAACAGACGGCCCTGGTTCAGGCCTATTTGTCGAGCCCATATAGCGTGTGCAGGGTGCGCACCGCGAGGTCGGTCTGTGTGGCGGCGATCAGCACGGAGAACTTAATTTCCGATGTGGTGATGGCGAGGATGTTGATCTTCTGCTCGGACAGCGCCTTGAACGCGCTAGCGGCGACGCCGGCATGGCTACGCATGCCAATGCCAATCACCGAGACCTTGGCGACATCAGTCGCTCCATCCAACCGCTCGTAGCCGATCTTGCTCTTGGCCTTGTCGAGGGTGACCCGCGCCCGCTCGTAGTCGGCCGAGGGCACGGTGAAGGTGAGGTCGGTGGTGGCGCCGTCGGCGGACACGTTCTGTACGATCATGTCGACGTTGATGTTGGCGTCGGCAAGTGGGCCGAAGATCGCGGCTGCGACGCCCGGCTTGTCCTGCACGCGCCGGATCGAAATTTGCGCCTCGTCCTTGGAGAAGGCAATGCCGGTGACGGTTTGCTGTTCCATGATTTCACTCTCGTCGCAAATGAGCGTGCCGGAAGGTGTCGTCGAGGAGTCAATGTCCTCGGGCTTTTCGAAGCTCGAGCGCACAAAGATGCGCACGTTATGCAGCATGCCGAGCTCAACCGAGCGCACCTGCATGACCTTCGCGCCCAGCGATGCGAGCTCGAGCATTTCCTCGTAGGCAATATTGTCCAGCCGGTGCGCCTTCGGTACCACACGCGGGTCGGTGGTATAGACGCCGTCGACATCGGTGTAGATGTCGCAGCGCTCAGCCCCGATCGCTGCGGCGACCGCCACCGCCGAAGTGTCCGAGCCACCACGACCGAGTGTGGTGACGCGGCCGGTCTCCTTGTGCATGCCCTGGAAGCCGGCGATGACCGCGACCTGCTTCATCTCCCTGAAGCGGCGGATCAGCTCGCCGCCGTTGATCTCGAGAATGCGCGCCGACGCGTGCGCATTGTCGGTGAGGATCGGCAATTGCCAGCCTTGCCAGGAGCGCGCGTTAACGCCTATCCCTTCCAACACGATGGCGAGCAGTCCGGCTGTGACCTGTTCGCCGGACGCCACCACGGCATCGTACTCGCGCGCATCGTGCAGTATGGCGGCGTCGCGGCACCAGGCGATCAGCTCGTTGGTGGCGCCGGCCATGGCGGAGACCACGACCGCCACGTCGTAGCCGGCATCGACCTCGCGCTTGACGTGGCGTGCTACGTTCCGGATGCGGTCGAGGTCGGCGACCGACGTTCCGCCGAATTTCATTACCAGGCGGGCCATGACGTTCCCGAACGCGCCGAATGGGCGTTAACAAGCGGCCGGCGCAAGGCTTTGGCCCCGAGCGCCGGCCCGAAAAGGCGCGTATACATACCGGCGGGGTCGCGAGACTGCAACATCGGAGCCTTCGAGCGATGCGCTCTATCGAGCGAATTTTGCAGCCGGGCGACAGACTGCTTTACTCGGGTACGATTCATTGGGTTGGTTGTTTCCGACCGTCATCCTGCTGGCGCCGGCCGCGAAGGCGCTTCGGCGACATCACCGTGGCGGCACGCGGAGACGTTGGAGACAGTCCATCGGCTTGGTGCGGCTTGAATTCAGCAACAAACTAACGGCGCACTGACATGACCTCGCCCAGATCATCTGTCGACCATGCCGAAGTCGAGCGCTTCTCTCGTCATGCGGCCACCTGGTGGGACGCGCGGGGGCCGATGGCGGCGCTGCACAAGTTCAACCCGGTTCGGCTCGCTTACATCCGCGACCAAGCGGCGAAGCGCTTCAGCCGCGACGCCAAGAAGCTCGACTGCCTGAAAGGCCTGCACATGCTCGATATTGGCTGCGGCGCGGGTATTTTGTCTGAGCCCTTGGCACGCTTGGGCGCCCATATGGTTGGCGCCGATCCGTCGCAGAAGAATATCGAGGCTGCCAGCGCGCACGCCCGCGAAAGCGGCGTCGCCGTCGATTATCGCGTCATCACCGCGGAGGAGCTTGCCGCGGCCGGCGAACGCTTCGACGTGGTGTTGGCGATGGAAGTTGTCGAGCACGTCAACGACGTCAACGCCTTCATTGCGACCTGCGCCTCAATGGTTAAGCCCAGCGGGCTAATGGTCGCGGCCACGCTTAATCGCACACTTAAGAGCTTCGCGCTTGCGATCATCGGCGCCGAATACTTGTTGCGCTGGGTGCCACGGGGCACCCATCAGTGGGACAAGTTCGTCACGCCGGAGGAGCTGGAAACCGCCATCGAGGCGAGCGGCCTGCAGGTCATCGCCGAACGCGGCGTGATCTACAATCTAATCGCCGACCGCTGGCAATTGTCTTCCGACATGGACGTGAATTACATGCTGGTGGCGGCGCGGTCCGCAGAAGGGAAAGCGGCATGATCCTCGAACTGGTCGAATTCAATTCGCCGAAGGGCTGGAGTCGGGCTAGGGTGGCCAAAGAAGCGCGCAGCGTTATTCCGAAATGGCGCGCCAACAAAGAGCTCCTGCGCAAGCATTTCCTCCTTTCGCTCGACGGAAAGATCGGCGCCGGCGTATACATCTGGCCCTCGGTTGAGGCCGCGCAGAAGGCGCATAACGAGGAATGGCGGCAGTCGGTAATCAAGCGTACCGGAGCGGCTCCGACGCTGCGCTATTTCGATCTATTCCTCTTGATCGACAACGAGCACGGCGCAGTGACCGAATTCCCTGCGGCCGCCGAACTGTTCCCGGCAGTCGCGGCTTGATGCCACCACGCCCGTAATGCTCTGGGCTGTCTTTACGGTGATCGCAGCGGCGGCGCAGACCGCACGCAACGCCACGCAGCGCGAATTGACCGCGACACTCGGCACGGTCGGCGCTACTCATGTGCGTTTCCTGTTCGGCTTTCCGTTCGCGTTACTGTTTTTGGCCGGCGTGGCCGCGGCAGTCGGCGAGGGACTGCCGAGGCCGCCGGCTGTCTTTTGGCCCTGGGCTCTGACCGGCGCCCTTGCCCAGATCGCTGCCACCGCGACTATGCTAGCCGTGATGAGCCAGCGCTCGTTCGTCATCTCCTATGCTTATGTCAAGACGGAGCCGATCCCGGTCGCGCTCTTCGGCCTGATCTTCCTCGGCGACAAGATCAAGCCTCTCGCCGCCGCGGCGATCTTGCTGGCCACCGTCGGCGTGATCGTGATCTCGCTAAAGCAAGGCGCGAGCGAGGAGAGCACCGCGCGCTCGACCGTGATCGGTCTCTTTTCGGGCGCGCTATTTGCGCTGTCTGCCATCGGCTATCGCGGCGCCATCCTGAAGCTGCACCTGCGCGATTTCGTGATGGCGGCGACTTTCACGGTGACTGTCGGGCTGCTCATTCAGGCGGCGGCGTTGACGCTTTATCTCTGGCTGCGCGACCGCCAGGTGCTGCACGACATCCTGCGCGCCTGGAAACCATCGCTGTTCGCCGGCTTTATGGGCGCCTTCGCGTCGGAATTCTGGTTTCTGGGCTTCGCCATCACCACCGCCGCCAATGTGCGTACGCTGGCGCTGGTCGAGGTACTGTTCGCGCAGGCCGTGGCGCACCTGATCTTCAAGGAGCCAACTATGCCGCGTGAACGCGTGGGCATCGTGCTGGTGTTGATCGGGGTTGGCTTGCTGGTGCGGGCCTACTAATTATACTCGTCCGGCAGGATGGGCAGCGGATGGAATTCGATGCCTTCGTCGGCGAGCCGCCGGGCTTCCTCAGGTGAGGCCTCCCCGTAAATCGAGCGGTGCTCGATCTCGCCGTAATGCATCTTGCGCGCCTCCTCAGGGAATTTGGGGCCGACATGATCGGCGTTCTTGGTGAGGTGATCGCGTAGCTCCTTCAGCTTGGTGCGGAATTCCTTCTCCTGCGGCGACAACATGGCGACCGGCGATTTTTCCTTCGTCCCAGGCGCCGCGGACGCCGCGGCCGGTTGCGCGCGCCTCTTCGCGTCGGAAATCCGCGGCGCCATGATCGCTTTCTCGACCTTCGCCGAGCCGCAATGGGGGCAGGCAATCAGCTTGCGCCTAGCCTGCTTGTCGTAGGCCATCGAATCCTGGAACCAGCTCTCGAACTCGTGGCCTCTGTCGCAGACGAGGGCGTATTGGATCATTCGGTGCCCTCGATCACATGCAAGTGCGTCGGCTCCGCCATCGGCTCGACGATCTCGAAGCGGCGACCGTGCTGCAGCGACGGAATCCGTGCGCGCGCCTTCGACACTTCCGGCAGATCGACCTCGGCCATGATGACCCCCGGCTCAGCCCCGCCTTCCGCCAGGATGCGCCCCCAAGGGTCAACGATCAGTGAATGGCCGAAGGTCTCGCGCCCGCTCTCGTGCATGCCACCCTGCGCGGCTGCAAACACAAAGCAGCCGTTCTCGATGGCGCGGGCGCGGATCAGCACATGCCAGTGCGCCTCGCCGGTTTGCTGGGTAAACGCGGAAGGGATCGCAAGCATCGTGGCGCCGGCTTCCGCCAGCGCGCGGTAGAGCGCGGGAAAACGCAGGTCGTAGCAGATCGTCAGTCCGAGGCGGCCCCACGGCAGGTCGTAAAGCACCGCCTGCTCGCCAGGACAGTAGGTGCGCGATTCGCGATAGTATTCGCCGTCGGCGAGATCAACGTCGAACATATGGATCTTATCATAGCGCGCGAGCACGTCGCCTTTCGGACTGATTAGGAACGAGCGGTTCGCGGCGCGATCATGTGTGAGCCTGATCGCCAGCGAACCGACGTGCAGGTAAATGCCGAGCTTGCGCGCCAGCTCGCGGAACTTGGCGAGCGACGTGTCGGAGTCCTCTTCCACGATGTTGGCAAAAAGCCGCTCACGCCTGGCCTCTAGCAAATTGGTCATCTCCGGCGTCTGCACATAATCGGCTCCGGCCGCTCTGGCTTCGCCAGTCAGGAACACGGCAGCGTCCATGTTCGCGGCGGGCGTCAGCCCGGAGCGCATCTGGATCATCGCCGCCTTGAAGGTCGTCATACCGCGGCCTTATCTCTCGTCAGCAGCGCGTCGAGATTGCCCGCGCGCTCGAGTGCATGCAGATCGTCGCTGCCGCCGACGTGCACATCGCCGATGAAAATCTGTGGCACCGTCATACTCCCGTTCGCGCGATCGATCATTTCGTCGCGGCATTCCCAGTCGCGGTCGATTTCGATTTCGATGAACTCGACGCCCTTCCGTTTCAGCAGCGCTTTGGCGGCGTGGCAGTAGGGGCAATAACGGGACGTATAGATTTCAATTGACGGCATGGGCATTTTTGGTTTGGTCCAGCCTTGTTATATGGGGGTGTGCACCGGCGCGACAACCCGGGCGACACATCGACATGGACCGCTCCCAGGCGTGCAGCAAGGGCGCGCGCAGGGTATCGACGGGGACCCCGGATGTGAGCACGTCGATCAGGACGAGCTGGCGACTGGCGATTGCCGCATTCCTGCCGATCGTTACGCGAAGGCGACCTGGACTTTTCGGCTCGCTGCGTCTTCTCCGGCGTGGCGCGCACGTTGGGCGTCTCATGCAGCTGCGCTCTTCCGCCAAACGCGAGGGCACCGTCTCTTGGCTTGCCGAAACAAGCGCGTTCATGCTGCAAATGGTAGCTGATGCCGCAGAGCCCGAACATCTTTAACCGCTCCTTGCTGCGTGCGCGCCAGCGGCGCGCGCGCTCTCTTGGGCCCGAGACCTTCCTGCTCGACCGGGTCGCTGGGGAGCTGAGTGATCGTCTTGCGGTGGTGCTGCGGCAGTTCGAGCGTGCTGTCGACCTGGGCACGCCGACCAATACGCTATGCCGTGCGCTTGCCGCAGGCGGCAAAGTTGCCGGCATTGTTTCCGCGTCGGTGCAGTCCGGCGTGAACGTCGCCGTCGACGAGGAAGCCTTGCCCTTTGCCGATGCTTCGCTCGACCTCGTCGTCTCGGCGCTGGCTTTACAATTCGTCAACGACCTACCCGGAACGCTGATCCAGATCCGCCGCGCGCTAAAACCAGACGGGCTACTGCTGGCCGCCTTGATCGGCGGCGAAAGCCTTACCGAGTTGCGCGCGGCCTTCGCGCAGGCGGAAAGCGAAATCGAGGGCGGCGCCTCGCCACGCGTCGCGCCCTTCGCCGATGTGCGCGAGATGGGCGCGCTGTTGCAGCGCGCCGGCTTCGCGTTGCCGGTGGTCGACAGCGACCGTTTAACCGTACGCTACCGCACCGTGCTCGACCTGATGCGCGACCTGCGCCGAATGGGCGCCACTAACGTGCTGCACGAGCGCCGCCGCGCGCCGCTTAAGCGCGCGACACTGCAGCGACTGGCGGAGATCTACGCGCAGCGCTTTGCCGATGTCGACGGGCGCCTGCGCGCGACTTTCGACATCGTATGGCTATCGGGCTGGGCGCCGCACGAGAACCAGCAGAAGCCGCTCAGGCCCGGCTCGGCGACGCATCGGCTCGCCGACGCGCTCGGCACGCGCGAAATACCCGCCGGGGAGAAACCGAGCGGCTAGCGCTCGATCGCTGCCTTCAGGTCCTGCTTAAGGCCGAGCGCCATCAGCACCTCGGCCATAATGAACATGGGACCGATGAAGGCCTGGAACAGATTGTCGGTCAACGCCGGGCGGCGGCCCTCCCAGACGTGGCCGACGAGCTGAAACACCCAGCCACCGATAAAGAACACGGCAAATACGATCCAAGCAATCGTGCTACCGTAGCTGCGCGCGGTCCATTCAGCTACCAGCAGCATCGGCAGCATCACGACGGTCAGGGCGCAGCCGATGATACGGTCGAGCGCGATCCAGCCGATCACGGCCAGCAGCGCGACCGCCATGGCGGCGGAAATTCCGTCAGCGCGAACCAGCGCCAGCGGGACCAGGATCGAGAAGACGATGGCTGGAATGCCGACAAAATGCGTCGCGCGATTGCGCTCGTCGCGATGGTAGCTCGCATAGGTCGCAAGCTGGCGCGCAAAGAAGTTGTCCATGGCGCTCTCCCTGAACTGGCCTCTGAAGAGCCGCTGGGCGGCAGTCTATACCCCGGGGGCGTCCCGCGGCGATCGTCGAAACGCTCAGTGCATCGCGTTCAGCGACGTGCCCATCGCCATGACCACTCCGATGATGGCGCCGACGATGCCGGAGGCGATCAGCGAATATCCAATGGCCGTGGCGCCGGCCTCATCGCAGAGGAAGTCGCGCAAACTGCGCAATGTTTGAGTGTTGTCCATGAGCGCGTCCTGTTCTTGAGCGGCCGAGAATTCACAGCAGCGTCATCAGGTGCGAGATCAACGGAACGTCGGCAGGCGGCATTTCATAATCCCGCAGCCGGTTCGGTTTCACCCAGGCGAGCTTCTGCCCTTCCGTTGCGGTAACTTGCCCCTCCCAGCGCCGGCAGACATAGAGCGGCATCAGGAGATGGAAATCGGGATAGGCGTGGCTCGCGAAAGTCAGGGGTGCGAGACAGTTCTCTTGGATGACGATGCCCAATTCCTCTCTTAGTTCCCGGATCAGACTTTGTTCCGGCGCTTCGTCGTCCTCGACCTTGCCGCCGGGAAACTCCCATAAGCCTGCCATCAGCTTGCCGGCGGGACGTTGCGCGATAAGCACGCGTCCGTCGGTATCAACGAGTGCGCAGGCGGCCACAAGGACGATTTTGACGCTCACAAATCCGTCACCTGGGAAGTTAAACAGGAAGAGGCCATTCCAGAATACTCGTGGTTGCCGCTCGTCCTCGCTGGGTAAACAAAGTCTTAAGATCGGTAATCGGCGTTGATGGCGACATACTCCTTGGTGAGGTCGCAGGTGAGCACCCGGTCGCGGCCCTTACCCAGGCCAAGCGCCACTTTCAGACGAATCTCCGGTTTTTTCATCGCCGCACTCACCGCGGCCTCGTTGTAGGCGGGGTCGCGCGCGCCCTTGTGCGCGACGCGAATTCCGCTGAACCAGATCGCGAGCTTGTCGCGGTCGGCCGGTTCGCCAGCCTTACCGACGGCCATCACCACGCGCCCCCAATTGGCGTCCTCGCCGGCGATCGCGGTCTTCACCAGTGGCGAATTGGCGATCGACATGGCGATGCGACGCGCCGAGGCCTGCGACACCGCGCCTTCGACGACGACCTCGACCAGCTTGCGGGCACCTTCGCCGTCGCGCGCCACCTGCTCGGAAAGGTTCGCCAGCACCGCATGCAGCGCGCGCCTGAAGTCCTTCACCTTGGCATCGACCGCGTGTCTGATACGTGGATTGCCGGCCTTGCCGGTGGCGAAGATCATCAGGCTGTCGGAAGTCGAGGTGTCGCCGTCGATGGTGACGGCGTTGAAGGTGTCAGCCACTGCTTCCTTGAGCATCGACTGCAGCGCCTGGCCAGAAATTGCGGCGTCGGTGAAAACGAAAGAAAGCATGGTCGCCATATCGGGCGCGATCATACCAGCGCCCTTGGCGATGCCGTTGACCCTCACGATAGTATTGCCGATACGCGCCATCGCCGTCGCTACTTTCGGAAAAGTGTCGGTAGTCATGATCGCCTTGGCGGCGGCGACGAAGTCTCCGGCTTTGGCGCGCGCCGCGAGGCCTTCCATCACGGGCACGAATTTCGAGGCGTCGAGTGGTTCGCCGATCACGCCGGTGGATGCGAGGAAAACCTCCGACCGCTTACAGCGGGCAGCCTTGGCGGCGATCTCCGCGGTAAGCCGCGTTGCTTCGCGCCCGCTTTTTCCGGTGAAGGCGTTGGCATTGCCGGAATTGACCACCAGCGCCCGTGCCTTCCCAGATTTGAGATTGGCGCGGCACCATTCGACCGGTGCCGAGGGGCACTTCGATCGAGTGAAGACGCCGGCCGTCGTGGTGCCAATGTCGAACAACGCCAGCAGCACGTCGGTTCGGTTGGCGTAACGGATGCCGGCTTCGGCGGTGGCGAGCCGTACGCCGACGATCGCCGGCATGTCCGGCACCTGTTGCGGGGCGAGGGGAGAAACGGCGGTCGACATTTATGTCGGACTGTCCCGGCCATCCACGTCTTAAAGGCGGCGATACTCTAAAGACGCTGATGGCTGGCACAAGGCCGAAGATCACGAATTCATTTGATGATTTGCGATGGGTGTTACTTCTTGTCTGGCGCCGCGGGCGCAGCCGGCTCATCCGGCTTGTACATCTTCTCGATCTTGGCGCTGGCGCGCAGCGAGGTCACCAGTTCGGCCTGCGCTTTACGCTGAACGTAGTTCTCAATCTGCGGCTTTACCTCGTCGAACGGCGGCACCGGCTTGACGCGCTTGTCCTCGACCTTGATCACGTGCCAGCCGAATTGGGTCTTCACCGGCTCAGAGATCTGGCCCTTATCCAGCTTGAAGGCGGTGTCGGAGAATTCTGGCACCATCTGCTCCTTGCTGAAATAGCCGAGATCGCCGCCATTGGCCTTGCCGGAGGGATCCTCGGTAGCTTCGGACGCCACCTTGGCGAAGTCCTCGCCTTTTTTCAGGCGCACGATGATCGCCTTGATCTTGTCCTCGGCTTCCTTGCTGGCCTTGTCGTCGCCGGCGGCAGCGCGGATCAGGATGTGGCGTGCGTGCACCTCTTGCTCCTGACCCATTTGTTTGGCCGCTTCGTCATAGACATCATGCATGGCCTTGTCGGTGAGTGCTTCCTTGGCGGCTTTCTGCAGCAACTGCTCCATCAGCAGCTTCTCGCGGTTGAAGGCGAGCTTGCGTTTAAACTCCAGCGTGTCGCCCATCTTCTTGGCTTCGGCCGCTTGCGACATCAGAATCATGTCGGTCACGAACTGGACCAGGTAGTCCTTCTTGGCGTTCGGCGACATCGGCGGCAGCTGGCCGGCCTCCTCCTCGGCGACGGCGAGATCGCTCTGATGGATCTCGGTATCGTTGACCTTGGCCACCACTGGGTCGACATCATCAGCGCGCGCGGGGCCACCCGTCAGCACTAGTACTAACCCGGCAGCAATGATGCCGACGCGCAGGGGAGTAGCCTGGAGGAGAGAATTCGTCATGGCTTATCCTTGGGAGTCTAGGGGCCGGCGCCAGGCCGGCGGCGCCTTGTCGCCCAACAATCATGGCTTTGCAATGGCCGCGCGCTGCAAATCGTAATGGCCGCATGCCGCAAATCGTAAAGTCTGCGTGACCGTATGCGCATGCGCGGGCAAGACCGCTCTGGTTAAGCCTTTGTCAGGCCGCCAATTGACAATATTCCGACCCGCTCCTATCTCTGCGCTGACCTCCGCCGGTCGAACTTTGCCGGTGCGTTTGCGTCGAAATAGCCCGCAAAGTGCCGCAATTCCGGAACGCCGGAAGGAACATCCGGCGGCGCGGCGTGCTAGAAGCGTCCGAGGAGCCACCCGTATGATCGGCGCCGTTGCCCGCAAGCTGTTCGGCTCTGCCAATGAGCGGCGGATTCGCAGCTATCAGCCGCGGGTGGCCCAGATCAACGCGCTGGAAAAGGAGCTGGAAGCGCTCTCCGACGAGCAGCTTCGGGCGCGGACTAACGAATTCAAGAAACAGGTCGCCGAAGGCGCCTCCCTTGATGACATCCTGGTGTCGGCCTTCGCCACTTGCCGTGAGGCGGCCAAGCGCACGCTTGGCCAGCGTCACTTCGACGTGCAGCTGATGGGCGGCATAATCCTACACGAAGGCAAGATTTCCGAGATGAAGACCGGCGAAGGTAAGACGCTGGTCGCGACGCTCCCGGTCTATCTCAACGCGCTGTCGGGACGCGGCGTGCACGTAGTCACCGTCAACGATTACCTGGCCAAGCGCGACGCCGAATGGATGGGCCAGATCTACAATTTCCTTGGCCTCACCGTCGGTGTCATTGTGCATGGGCTCGACGACGATCAGCGCAAGAAGGCCTACGACTGCGACGTCACCTACGGCACCAACAACGAGCTTGGCTTCGACTATCTGCGCGACAATATGAAGTACCGGCTGGAGGACATGGTCCAGCGCGGCCACATCTACGCCATTGTAGACGAAGTCGACTCGATCCTGATCGACGAGGCGCGGACGCCTTTGATCATTTCCGGTCCGCTCGACGATCGATCCGAATTCTACAACACCATCGACAGCTACATTCCCGCGCTCGACAAAACTGACTACGAGGTCGACGAGAAGCAGCGTACGGTGACGCTCACCGAAGCCGGTATGGAAAAACTCGAGCAGCGCCTAAGCAACGCCGGCCAGCTCAAGGACGGCTCGCTCTACGACATTGAGAACGTCTCCGTCGTGCACCACATCAATCAGGCCCTGCGCGCGCACAAGCTATTCCAGCGCGACAAGGATTACATCGTGCGCAATGGTGAGGTCGTCATTATCGACGAGTTCACCGGCCGCATGATGCCTGGCCGGCGCTATTCGGAAGGGTTGCATCAGGCGCTCGAGGCCAAGGAGCATCAGCCGATCCAGCCGGAGAACCAGACGCTCGCCTCGATCACCTTCCAGAACTATTTCCGGATGTACGAGAAGCTCGCTGGCATGACGGGCACGGCACTCACCGAGGCCGACGAGTTCATGGATATCTACAATCTCGAAGTGCTGGAAGTGCCTACCAACATGCCGCTCATCCGCAAGGATGACGACGACGAGGTCTACCGTACCGCCACCGAGAAATACCGTGCCATTATCTCGCTGATCGAGGACTGCAAAACGCGCGGCCAGCCGGTGCTAGTTGGCACGACGTCGATCGAGAAGTCGGAGCAACTGGCCGAGATGCTGCGCAAGCAGGGCTGGGAGCAGCACGACTTCTCCGATCCAAACGCGTTCGCAGCGCTTTATTCCGGCGACGAGGGTGCTTCCAAGGCCAAGGTCTTTGCCATCCTGAATGCCCGCTACCACGAACAGGAAGCATATATCGTCGCGCAGGCCGGCGTTCCCGGCGCCATCACCATCGCCACCAACATGGCCGGCCGCGGCACCGATATCCAGCTTGGCGGAAATGCCGACATGCGCATTCGCCAGGAGATCGCTGACGTCGAAGATCCGCGGGCGCGCGAGAAGGACCCGCGTGCCGTCAACATCCGTGAACAGGTGGCACGTCTTAAGCAGAAGGCGCTTTCCGCCGGCGGCCTCTATGTGCTCGGCACCGAGCGGCACGAGAGCCGGCGCATCGACAACCAGCTGCGTGGTCGCTCCGGCCGTCAGGGTGACCCCGGCCATTCCAAGTTCTTCCTCTCGCTGGAAGACGACCTGATGCGCATTTTCGGCTCCGACAAGCTCGATGGCATGCTGCGCAAGCTCGGCCTAAAGGAGAACGAGGCGATCGTTCACCCTTGGATCAACAAGGCGCTGGAAAAGGCGCAGCAGAAGGTCGAAGCGCGCAACTTCGACATCCGCAAGAACCTGCTGAAGTTCGACAACGTGATGAACGATCAGCGCACGGCGATCTTCAAGGAGCGGCTCGATCTTATGCGCGAGGAGGCTGTGGACGAAACGATCGTCGGCATGCGCCACACCGTGATCGAGGATCTTGTCGTCAAGCATATTCCCGCCAACGCCTATGCCGAACAATGGGACGTTGCCGGCCTCGACGATGCTTTGCGCAACATTCTCACGCTCGATCTGCCGGTAAAGGATTGGGCCAAAGAAGAGGGTATCGCTGACGAGGAAGTGCGCGAGCGTATCGAGCGGCGGGCCGACGAACACATGGCGGCCAAGGTGGCCAAATGGGGGCCCGACGTCATGCGTTATGTCGAGAAGTCGATCCTACTGCAGACGCTCGACCATCTCTGGCGCGAGCACCTGGTGATACTGGAGCATCTGCGCCAGGTGATCGGCCTGCGTGGTTACGGCCAACGCGATCCGCTCAACGAATACAAAGCCGAGGCCTTCGCGCTGTTCGAGGCGATGACGGCGCGCCTGCGCGAGGCGGTCACAGCGCAGCTGATGCGTGTGGAGATCGTGCAGCAGCCGCCGGCGGAAGAGCCTCCGCAAAAGCTTCCTTACATGGAAGCGCACAAGGTCGATCCCATGACCGGCGAGGATGAATTGGCGCCAGCATTGGCGCCCGCCCTGGTCGGCGCCGGCAACGGCAATGGTGCGCAGGCCGCGCGCAATCCGAAAGACCCCACCACGTGGGGCAAGATCGGCCGCAACGAGCTGTGCCCCTGCGGTTCCGGCAAGAAGTACAAGCACTGCCACGGAAAGTTCGCTTGAATACTGATTGCGCCAGTCAGGGTTTCAGCGCCTGCGCCAGCAATTTGCGGAATGAGCGGTCGCGCTTGAGGTGCCACTCGCGGCTCATCGCCGAGCGCTTGTTCTTGCAGCGTTCCGCATGTAGTAACACCCAGACGCGCCCGCGTGTTGCGCGGGCGCCCGTTCCGGCATTGTGCTGAGCCACGCGCCGCGCGACGTCATCGGTCCAGCCGACATAGGTCAGGTGGCGGGTCTTGGTGCGGGTGCCGAGAACGTAAACGAAACAGCCCATGCGGCGATCTTTACCCGGCATGGCCGGCCTTGTCGCGGCTGTCGGGGAGTTCGTTCACTGCTCCAAGAAGGCGACACCCCGGCCAGGAGGTCGGGCGCGGCTGCGAGGGTTAAGTCCTAGCGGAATGCGGCCCAGCGGCTTTCGAACGAGCCGGCCGGCACGACCGGCTGCGCGCCCGACACCAGACCATTCGCGCTCGCCTGCGGCGCCGAATAAGCCGAATAAGCAGTGCGCAATTCGGGCGCGGGCGCTGTCTCGGCCCTCTGCACTGGCGGTGCCGCCGACGTGGCGTTCGCCACCGCCTTGGGTTTTTCTTGCGGCTTTGGTTGCAACACGGCCGAAGCTGCGGCAGTGCGAACTGCAACGTTGACGCGGCGCGGCTTCGCGGCGAGTTCCGACGTGACGGACTTGGTGTCGGCCACCTCGACTGGCTTCGCTTCAGTCTTATTGCTGAACAGGTTGCCGAGCAGCCCGGCGATCGTCTTCGGTTGTTCGGATGGGGTTTCGCTGTCCTTCGGCTGCGGTGCCGGCGTCGCCATTCTCTCCGTTTTGGCGGCGGGTTGCGATTGCGGAGGGCGTTCCGCGGCGGCAGCCGGCGGGTTGGGTGTGCGCGGCAGATAGCCGGGCGCCTGGGTATTGCTGGCGAGTTGATAGGTGCGGCCGTTGTTGTCGACCTGGGTTTGGGGCTGCAGCTTGGCTAGGAACACGGGGTTCATGCCGCCGTCGATACCATTGCGCGGCGGCACCGTGGCGACATCACGCGCGATGTATTGCGCCATCTGGACGCGCTCCTGCCGGATATGGTCAAGCACGACCGAAGCGATGGTCGGGTCAAGCTGGAAGACCGGGCACTTGCTGTGCGCGTCGAACTTTAGCGGCTTGTTGGAATTATCCGACGGCGCCGCGTCGAAGATGTAGCGCTTCTCGCAGACCGCAACCTTCGGCTCCTGATGGGTTGCTTCGAAATGATCGTAGCCCTCCTTCAGCATCTCCCAGAACGCAAAGTTCGGGTTGTTGCGATGCTTGGCCATGTTCAGCGAGGTCATACGGAACGGGAATGCCTCGAGTTGGAAGGCGGTCTGTCCGCCGAAGAAACTCTCGCGCGCGAGCGCGTAGATTTCCTGGATCTGCTCGTCGGTCATCGCGTAACACCCGCGCGAAGAGCAGTCGCCGTGGACCATGAGCTGTGAACCGCTGTAACCCATGGCGCGGTCGTAGGTGTTTGGGAAGCCGGTATTGAAGGCGAGATAGTAATTGGAATGCGGGTTCATTTGCCCAGGCGCGATCGTATAGAAGCCCTCGGGAGCCTGGCGGTCGCCTTCCTTCTTCTTCGGGCCGAGATCGCCTGACCAGCGGCAGATCGGATAGGTCTTCAAGAGCGCGAACTCGCCGCCGCGGTTCTTTTTCCAGACCTCCATCTCCGATTCTTCCTTGAAGATGCGGACGAGAATCGGCGAATCCTTGTTCATCTGCCTCGCCTCGAGCTCGGCGAGCGTCTTTTCGGAGAGCGGGGCCTGGGAGCGGCCCGAAGGAACCACGCTATCGGGATCGCAGCCGGCGAGGGCAATCGTTGCAGCAACGGCCGCTGACGCGAGCAGCGCGCGTACAAGAGCTTGATTCAACCGCGGTACTCCCCCCGTGGGCAGATCCCCCGTTAATATATCGTTATCCTCAAGATGTGGCATCTGCAAGGCATAGGATGCCGCACCCGGGAATGGGTAAGCCGAAAGTGGTGAATCTGGAGTTAATTCCCAAAAAGTCTCGCAAATCCGGCTCCGGGCCGGGCCCTAGTCATGCGTACGGCCCATGGCCAAAAACTTCTCGCGCCGCTGCCGACGGACGGTCTCGCGGTCAAGAGGCCTAAGCTCGGCGAGCGTATGGGCAATTGCCTCGCCTGTGACCGCAATGGCAGCCTGCGGGTCGCGATGCGCGCCGCCGGTTGGCTCCGGCACCACCGTGTCGATCACGTCGAAGCGCACCATGTCCTGGGCAGTGATCTTCATGCTGGTGGCTGCTTCCTGTGCCTTGGCGGTGTCGCGCCACAGGATGGAGGCGGCGCCTTCCGGCGAAATCACGCTGTAGATCGCGTGCTCCAGCATCAATATGCGGTTGGCAGTGGCGATGGCGATAGCGCCGCCGGAGCCGCCTTCGCCGAGGATCACTGCGACATTGGGAACGCCCAGCGACAGGCAGGCATCGGTCGAGCGCGCGATCGCTTCTGCCTGGCCGCGTTCCTCGGCGCCGATGCCGGGATAGGCGCCGGCGGTGTCCACCAGCGAGATGACCGGGATGTCGAAACGGTCGGCCATTTCCATCAATCGCACGGCTTTGCGATAGCCCTCCGGTCGCGCCATGCCGAAATTGTGCTTGATGCGGCTCTCGGTATCGGAACCCTTCTCGTGGCCGATGATGCAGACGCTTTCGCCGCGGAAGCGGCCGAAGCCGCCGACGATGGCCTGATCGTCGCCGAATTTACGGTCGCCGGCGAGCGGCATGAAATTGGTGATGAGGCCGCTGATATAGTCGAGGCAATGCGGCCGCTGCGGGTGGCGCGCAACTTGAGTCTTCTGCCAGGGCGTGAGGTCAGCGTACAGTTCCTTCAGCGCGAGTGCCGCCTTTGCTTCGAGCCGGTTGATCTCCTCGCTGACGGAGAGCGCGTTGTCGCTGGCGCGCAGTTCCTCGACCTTGGCCTCCAGCTCGGCCACGGGCTTTTCGAAATCGAGATAACTGCGCATGGTTCCGGCGAGCATCGGAATCTGCCTTGTGGACGCTATACCAAGCTTAGAGACGCGGACGGCCCGTCTAAGTCAAGCAGTGTCAATATGGGTTTTACGGGCACTTCTGGCTAGTTGTCGGCCAGCGGGTGCAGGTCGCGCACCAGCGCCTTCAGCCGCTCTTCCAGCACGTGGGTATAGATCTGTGTTGTCGAGATGTCGGAGTGGCCGAGCAGGGTCTGTACGACGCGCAAGTCGGCGCCGTTGTGCAGGAGATGGCTGGCGAAGGCGTGGCGCAAGACGTGCGGGGAGAGGCGTTCGCCGGGTATGCAGCACCTCGCGCCGAGCGCCTTCAATTCGTGGGCGAAATGCTGGCGAGTGAGGTGTCCCTGTTCGCCGAACGACGGAAACAGCCATTTCGACGGCGCGCCCTTCTCCGTCTCGGTGCACAGCTTCAGATACTCGGCCATGGCGCGTTTGGCCGAATGATTAAGAGGCACCATGCGTTCTTTGCCGCCTTTGCCGCGCACTACAAGCATACGCTGATCCTTACGCGCTGCGGCTGCAGGCAAGGCCACCAGTTCGGACACGCGTAAGCCCGTCGCATACAAGACTTCGATCAGACAGAGAAGCCGCGCCGCGCGAAGCTGGGCGGCGCGCGGCTGCTTGGGGCCTTCCATGTCGTCGCGTGCCTGTGCCAGCAGGCTGTCGACCTCGGCGATCGACAGCAGCTTCGGGATGTTGCGCCCACGCTTGGGCCCTCGCAGTGGAGCGGCCGGGTCGTCCCTGCGCTTACCTTCCGCGTAGAGGAAACGATAAAGCTGGCGCACCGCCGACAGCCGCCGCGCCAGCGACGAGGCTTTGAGGCCGCGTTCGGCAAGCGCGCTCAGGAAGCCGCGCAGGTCATCGGTGCCGGCGCCGACGATATTGCGGCCCGCTGCGCGCAGATGAGAACTCAGGTCGGCAAGGTCGTTGCGATAGGCTGCGAGCGTGTTGGCGCCCGCCCCGCGCTCTGCGGCCAGCATGTCGAGAAACAGATCGACCAACGTTTCGTCCGATGCTTTCGGCCGCGGGGCCATGCCTATTGGGGCTTCTTCAGGAATTTATCGGGCGGCACCGTCACCACGATTTCGCGCGGCTGATACTTGACGAAATTAGCGAGCGCAAACACCGCGGCATAGCCGAGCCCGCCGATGAGGGCGACAAGGACCAGAAATCTGAAGAGGCTTGGCATCGTCCCAAGTCCGGCAGGGCCTGCCCCAATCGGGCTCAACGCGCGTTGTCTACGACGGCTTTCCTTAGCCGAGGTTAAGACCAGCCCGCTGCGTCTCAATTGCTGGTATATGGGAACCGTGACGTGATTTGGCAGCCTAGCATGGCGAACAGTGCCATTCAAAAAACGGCGGGAAACACCATGGAATCGGCGATCGCTGACACGCTCGGCCGCCGTTCCATTGTGCTCGTCGGCATGATGGGGGCTGGCAAATCGTCGGTCGGTCGCCGGCTGGCCGCGCGGCTGGGGATCGCCTTCGTCGATGCTGACACCGAGATCGAAAGCGCCGCAGGCATGACCATCTCGGAAATCTTCGAGAAGCACGGCGAGGCCTATTTCCGCGCCGGCGAAGCGCGCGTCATCGCGCGACTCTTGGACAACGGTCCCCAGGTGCTGGCGACTGGCGGCGGCGCCATCATGAACCCGAATACCCGCGATCTCATCCGCGACAAGGGCATCTCGGTCTGGCTGAAGGCCGACGCCAACGTGCTGCTCAAGCGCACCAAGCGGCGCACCGACCGCCCGCTCGCCGAAAAGATCAAAGAGCTATTGCCGCTGCGCGAGCCGGTCTATGCACGGTCGGATATTGTGGTGCAATCGCGCGAGGAGCCGCACGATACCATTGTTGACGAGATCGTCGCCTCATTGGTGAAGATGCTGGGCATTACGGCGGAGAACAAATTATGACTGCGCCGCTGCGTTCCGGCGAACCGATCCTCGTGCCAGTCGCGCTCGGCGCGCGCGCCTATGACATCGTCATCGGGCGCGGTGTGCTCACCTCGCTCGGCGCGCGCATAAAGGCGCTGCGCCCGGGCGCAAAAGTCGCGATCGTCACCGATGCGACGGTCGCTAAGCACTATCTCGCCGCTGCCGAACACGCGCTGAAATCTGCTGGCAGCGAGAGCTCGACAATCACGGTGCTGGAAGGCGAGGGCTCCAAGAGCTACGCAACGTTCGAGACGGTGTGCGAGGCGATCATTGCGGCGCGCATCGAGCGCGGAGACCTGGTCGTCGCGCTCGGCGGCGGTGTCATCGGTGATCTCGCCGGCTTTGCCGCAGCTAGTGCGCGGCGCGGTCTCGATTACGTGCAAGTGCCGACCACCCTATTGGCACAAGTCGATTCCTCAGTCGGCGGCAAAACCGGCATCAATTCCCGACACGGCAAGAATCTGGTCGGAGCCTTTCACCAGCCCGTGCTTGTGCTCGCTGACAGCGCGGTGCTCGAAACGCTGCCGAAGCGCGAATTCCGCGCCGGCTATGCCGAGGTCGCCAAATACGCGCTGCTCGGCGACGCTGCGTTCTTCTCGTGGCTCGAAGCCAACTGGCAGGACGTGTTCGCAGGCGGCCCGGCGCGCGAACACGCCATCGCCGTGTGCTGCCGCGCCAAGGCCGGCATCGTAGCACGCGACGAACGTGAGACTGGCGAGCGCGCGCTGCTCAACCTCGGCCACACCTTCGGCCACGCCCTGGAGGCGGGCGCCGGTTTCGCCGGCCGTCTGCTGCACGGCGAGGCGGTGGCGCTAGGCATGGCGTTGGCGTTTGAGTTCTCCGCGCGCAGAGGTCTGATCGCGGCCGCCGATGCCACGCGCGCTTGCGCTCATCTTGCGGCGGTCGGCCTGCCCACCCATTTGAAGGATGTGCCTGGCAGAGTGCCGGATATCGACGCTCTGATGGACCTGATCGCGCAAGACAAGAAAGTGAAGCGCGGCAAGCTCACCTTTATTCTGGTGCACGGCATTGGCCGGGCCTTCGTCGAGAATGACGTTAGCGCCACCGACGTGCGCGCGTTCCTGGCCGGCAAGCTTTCCGAAAAATGACACTAGAGGACTGGATCTCTCTCGTCATCGTGCTGATCTGCCTGCTGCTGTCGGCGTTTTTCGCCGGCAGCGAGACAGCGCTCACCGCGTCCTCGCGCGCCAGCATGATGCGGCTGGAAAAGCAGGGCAACCGGCGCGCCGGCACGGTCAACCGCCTGCTCGACCAGCGCGAACGGCTGATCGGCGCACTACTGCTCGGCAATAACGCGGTCAATATTGCCGCCTCGTCGCTGGCGACCGGCATCCTGCTCGCTTGGTTTGGTTCGGCCGGCATCCTCTACGCCACTGTCGGCATGACTATCCTGGTGGTCGTGTTCTCGGAAGTGTTACCGAAAACCGCCGCTTTCAACGCGCCGGACCGGCTCGCGCTGCTGGTCGCGCGGCCGATGAATTTCGTCGTCAAGATTCTCGGGCCGATCCTAATCGGTATCGAGAAACTGGTGTGCTGGCTGCTCGAATTGTTCGGCATTGACGTCGGGGAGGATCAGGCGGTGCTGTCGGCGCGCGAGGAATTGCGCGGCGCGGTCGATCTCATGCATCACGAGGGTGATGTCGAAAAGACCGACCGCGACATGTTCGGTGGCATCCTCGACCTGCGCGACCTGGTGGTGTCCGACGTGATGATCCACCGTACCGATATGCTCACTCTGAACGCCGACGATTCCTCCGAGGACATCGTCAACGCGGTGATCGCTTCGCCGGTGACGCGGCTGCCTCTGTGGCGCGGCAACACCGACAACATCGTTGGCATCCTGCACGTACGCGACTTGTTGCGCGCGCTGCACGCGGTGGATGGCGACGCCTCCAAGGTCGATATTGCCGCACTGATGACGCCGCCCTGGTTCGTGCCCGACACGCGCCCGGTGTCCGAGCAGCTCAAGGCTTTCCGCCGCCGCAAGACGCAGCTCGCGCTCGTGGTCGACGAATACGGCGAGGTCGAAGGTCTAGTCACGCTCGAGGACATCCTCGAGGAGATCGTCGGCGATATCACGGACGAGCATGACATCACCATGCCGGGCGTACGCCGCCAGCCGGACGGCTCGATCAACGTCGACGGCGCGGTTTCGATCCGCGACCTTAATCGCGTGATGGATTGGCACCTCCCGGATCAGGAAGCGACCACCATCGCCGGGCTGGTCATTCACGAGGCCCGCTCGATCCCCGAGGTGGGACAGAATTTCACTTTCCACGGGTTCCGCTTCCGTGTGCTCCGCCGCGAGCGCAACCGAATCACCGCGCTGCGCATCCAGCCGCTGCCGCGCAAGCCCGCGGCAAAAGCGAGCTAGATACCCCCTTCGCCCGGCGCCGTGGCGTGAATGGCGAGCGCGTGCACGCCGCCTTTTAGCTCTGCAGCTAGCGCCTGGTTAATGAGCCTGTGACGTCGCAGCCGGGGCATACCTCTAAACAGTTCCGACACTATATAAACTCGGTAGTGAGTTTGCCCGCCCGGCCGCGACCCAGCATGGCCCTCGTGTAGATGCGATTGGTCTTCGACCTTCAGGCTTTGCGGGGCGAAAGCCTCGGTCAACTTCTTTGTGATGATATCGGCGGTCCGCATACTGCCCGACTTAGGCAGGGGCGAAGGATGGGTCAATGGCGCATGGCGGAATCACGGTGCCGCACGACTGTCAAGTCTTGAAGGTGACCTCGGCCGAGGCGCATAATTATCGGTCATGAAAACCGACTCGTCCCTTTTCGATCGCATCCGGGTCAAGCCGGACAACGATCGCCGGCCGAAAGCCGGCCCGGCCTGCCAATGGGCAGGTTGCAAGGAGAAGGCCACCCATCGCGCTCCCAAGGGCCGCGAGAACGAGAGGGAATACTGGCGATTCTGCCTCGAGCACGTACGGCAATACAATCAATCGTATAATTTCTTCGCCGGCATGAACGATGCCGCGGTGATGGCCTATCAGAAGGACGCCATCACCGGTCATCGTCCGACCTGGAAGATGGGAACTGGTAAGACGAAGGCCCGGCCGGACATCCGCGCGTTTGCCGGCAATGCTGATCCCTTCGGCTTCTTCGGCGAAGGATTGAAGGCGGAGCAGAAGGCGCGAACTGAAGCGGCGCGGCCGGTGCGCAATGCCGAGCGCAAAGCGCTCGATACGCTCGGACTCGACGCGGACGCCACCAAGCATCAGGTGAAGATGCGCTTCAAGGAGCTGGTAAAGCGCCATCATCCGGACGCCAACGGCGGCGACCGCTCGACAGAGGACCGGTTGGTCGAGGTCATCCAGTCGTACAATTATTTGAAATCGGTGGGTTTCGGCTGACCAGGCTTCGTGGCGAGCAACCCTGCTCCGCCTTCGGCTCAGGGCCCGGCAGCACCTATCTCATTGATATTATTGATAGTGCAATTCGGAGACGGCGGGTTTTTCGCTCGCCCGCCGTCTGCTAAGTTGGCTCCTATCAGCCGGACCCTACTCGTCGGAGGTAAACAGGCTTCGGGGGATCACGAAGCCACGGAGGTTCAATTGACTGCTGCAACACAAGAGACCGTTGCCCTGCCCGACATGAAAGTGTCGATCCGTCAGGTCTTCGGCATCGACAGTGACATGGAGGTGCCGGCTTATTCCAAGCCCGACGAGCACGTTCCCGATATCGATCCCGATTACCGCTTCGACAGGCCGACGACGCTCGCCATTCTGGCCGGCTTCGCCAAGAACCGCCGCGTCATCGTCACCGGCTATCACGGCACCGGCAAGTCCACCCACATCGAGCAGGTGGCGGCACGGCTCAATTGGCCCTGCGTCCGCGTTAACCTCGACAGCCACATCAGCCGTATCGACCTAATCGGTAAGGATGCGATCGTCATCAAGGACGGTCAGCAGGTCACCGAATTCCGCGAAGGCATCCTACCCTGGGCGCTGCAGAACAATGTCGCGCTCTGCTTCGACGAATACGATGCCGGCCGCCCGGACGTGATGTTTGTGATCCAGCGCGTGCTGGAAGCTTCCGGCCGTCTCACACTGCTCGACCAAAGTAAGGTGCTTAAACCGCACCCGGCGTTCCGCCTATTTGCCACCGCCAACACCGTCGGGCTCGGCGACACCTCAGGCCTCTATCACGGCACGCAGCAGATCAACCAGGGCCAGATGGACCGCTGGTCGATCGTCACCACACTCAACTATCTGCCGCACGACAACGAAGTCGAGATCGTGCTGGCGAAGGCCAAGCATTATCGCAACGAGCAAGGTCGCGACGTCGTAAACAAAATGGTGCGCGTCGCCGACCTGACGCGCAACGGCTTCATGAACGGCGACATCTCGACGGTGATGAGCCCGCGCACGGTAATCACCTGGGCAGAGAATTCCGAGATCTTCAACGACATCGGTTTTGCCTTCCGTCTCACCTTTCTCAACAAGTGCGACGAGCTCGAGCGGCCGATCGTGGCAGAGTTCTATCAGCGCTGTTTCGGCGTCGAGCTACCGGAGTCGTCGGTGAACGTGGCGCTGAGCTGAACCGTGAGACAATGACGCACCTTCGCGTGGAGAACTATCGGCGGTTACGTGCGTACAACGCCAAGGTTGCCGGCAAGCTCGACTATCGTCGGCTGGCGATTACGTTGCGAGAGGGCAGCAGGATTGTGGTCATATTGGCCGATCAGACCTCATAGGGATCGCTGTTTCATCGACACGGTTTTGATTTCGAAAAAGCAACGATGGGAAAGGCGCTGACGGAGAAGGCGGAGAGCGAGGCGCGCAAGCGCGGCGTGCGCAAGGCCTATCTCTATTCGCTCAGTTTTCAGACGCCTGGTTTCTATCGGAGGCTTGGCTATCGCGAAGTCAGCAGACTCGATGATTTTCCGAAAGGCCACTCTCGCCACTGGCTAGCAAAGACGCTGTGATGGCCTCGAATATCAAAAGCAAACCGTCGCCGAAGGACTCGCCGACCGAGCCGTTCAAGCGGGCGGTCACCGGCTGCCTGCGCGCCATCGCGCGGAAGCGGGAGCTCGAAGTCGCTTTCGCCGCCGAGCGACCCGGCCTGATCGGCGGCAAGGTGCGCCTGCCGGAGCCACCACGAAAGCTTAACAAGGGCGAGGCGGCGATCCTGCGCGGCCATGCCGACGCCATCGCGCTGCGGCTTGCCTGCCACGACCCGGCGATGCATCGCCGCATGCAGCCGGCCGGCCAACAGGCGCGCGCGGTATTCGAGGCGGTCGAGCAGGCGCGCGTCGAAGCGATCGGCGCACGGCGTATGGACGGCGTCGCCAGGAATCTGACGGCGATGCTCAACGAGCGGTTCCACCGCAGCAAGTTCGATGAGATCACCGAACGCGCCGACGCTCCGATCGAGGACGCGGTGGCGCTGCTGGTGCGCGAGCGGCTGACCGGAATGGCGCCGCCGCAGGCGGCCAAGAGGTTGGTCGATCTCTGGCGCCCGCTGATCGAAGACCGCGCTGGACGCGACCTGGACCGGCTGGAAGCGGTGCTGGAGAATCAGCGACAGTTCGGCGATGCCATCCACGACCTGCTCGACGCGCTGGAAATGGGTGACGATCGCAGCCGCGACTCAGACGAAGAGGACGACGAGGGCGAGGAGGATCGCCGCAAGCAGGAAGCCGGCGAGGAAGGCGACGCCGCCGACTCCGACGAGATGCAACGCATGAGCGCGGAGGATACGCAAGTCTCCGCCGAGGAGATGCCCGACTCCGCGGCCGAGGCGGTCGACGCGCCGACCGCCGACATGGCCGACGATACCGAAATGGGTGATGCGGAGACGCCCGGCGAGCCGCAACGGCCGCGGCATTTCGGCGACAACGCGCCGCGTGGCCCGGATTATCGCGCCTTCACCGGCAAGTTCGACGAGGCCATCGCCGCCGAAGATTTGTGCGAGCCGGAGGAACTGGAACGCCTGCGCGGCTATCTAGACAAGCAGCTGTCCAATCTGCAGGGCGTAGTCGCGCGCCTCGCCAACCGGCTGCAGCGTAGATTGATGGCGCAGCAAAACCGGTCGTGGGAATTCGACCTCGAGGAAGGCCAGCTCGACAGCGCGCGACTTACCCGCATCGTCATCGATCCCTTGCATCCGCTCTCCTTCAAGCAGGAGAAGGACACGCAATTCCGCGACACGGTCGTCACACTGCTGCTCGACAATTCCGGCTCAATGCGCGGTCGCCCGATTACGGTCGCCGCCACATGCGCCGACATTTTGGCGCGCACGCTCGAGCGCTGCGGCGTCAAGGTAGAGATCCTCGGCTTCACCACGCGTGCCTGGAAGGGCGGGCAGTCGCGGGAGCAGTGGCTCACCGCCGGAAAACCGGCCAATCCGGGCCGCCTCAACGATCTGCGCCACATCATCTACAAGTCGGCCGATGCGCCGTGGCGGCGCGCCCGCAAGAACCTCGGCCTGATGATGCGCGAAGGGCTACTCAAGGAAAACATCGACGGTGAGGCGCTCGACTGGGCGCACAAGCGCCTGTTGGCGCGGGCCGAGCAGCGCAGGATCCTGATGATGATCTCGGATGGCGCACCGGTCGACGACTCCACGCTGTCGGTCAATCCGGGCAATTATCTCGAACGCCACCTGCGCTGGGTGATCGAGGAGATCGAGACACGCTCGCCGGTCGAACTGATCGCCATCGGCATCGGCCATGACGTCACGCGCTACTATCGCCGCGCCGTCACCATCGTCGACGCTGAGGAACTCGGCGGCGCGATGACCGAGAAGCTCGCCGAGCTGTTCGAGGAGCACGCCTTCGAGCGACAGCCGCGCGCCACGGCGGGCCGAAGATACCTGGCGTGACTTACAAGGCTGGGCCGGCTCATCACCAGCGCTCTGCTAGCGGCAACCTTCACCTTCAACTAGAGCCTGAAATGAACGGATCGCGGTGCACCGAAATGCTGACGGCGAGACCATCATCAAGCTGATGTTGGACGACAATCTTTCCGCGATCTGCTGCTGCAGTTCGTGCTGGTGGCAATTCGCGCTGGTGGAATGACGTCCTAGGCGCTCGTCGCTGTTGCGGCTTTCGTCTTCACGATTTGCCGCTTGAGTTCGAGCATCTTGGGCGCGAGATCGACATCGTTCGCCTTGAGCAGGAACGCGTCGAGGCCGCCGCGATGGTCGACGCTCTTGAGTGCATTGGCCGACACTCGCACGCGCACCTTGCGGCCGAGCGTGTCGGAAATCAGCGTGACGTTGCGCAAGTTCGGCATGAACCGCCGCTTGGTCTTGATATTGGAGTGGCTCACTTTGTGCCCGACTAGCGGCCCTTTGCCGGTCAGATCGCAACGCCATGACATGGCTCATCCCTCAAAAAAGGCGGCGCCTAGCCTAACAGTTCATTGATCGTGGAAAGTTGGCCGGACGTATAGAGAGCGGGGTTGCGCGCGTCAAGCCGAGCAATCGGGCCGCCTTTTATGCATTTTGGGCCCCCCGCTTCCCCGATCGGGCGACCAAACATTCGACTTAATCCCCACCAACTTAAGGGTGACGCACTGGTGCGGTATTGCAGCTTTCCTATGGGGCAATCGCTGATCCCCCGGGCGCACCACTTGGATGCCGGTTGCAGCCGTCGGCTATAGTCGGCGCCCGACGCTGCGCAAAGCTCGGTTGCAAAAGAGGAATGCGGGTTGGTGCTGGCAGTACCCTATCGTTTCATCTCTGCGCTCGTGCTGGCCTGCGCTCTAGCGGTTGTCGCGTGCGGCGGGGTGCGCGCGCAGAGCGGCAGGCTAGACGCGCGCTATTCGGCGACGCTCGCCGGCATTCCGATCGGAAAGGGCAACTGGAATGTCGATATCACCGACACTCACTACACGGCGTCGGCTACCGGCGTCACCACGGGCCTGATCCACGCCTTCACCGGCGGCCAGGGGAGCGCCACCGCGCACGGTGCTTGGCAGGCTGGCGTGCCGCTGTCCATAAATTACGAAGCGACCATCATCACGAGAAAAAAGACCGATCAGGTCCGGCTCGTAATCAACAACGGCGCCGTCAAGGAATCCAAAGTCGATCCGCCTACGGAAACCGATCCGGAGCGGGTCCCGATAACCGACGCGCATCAGCACGACGTCATCGATCCGATGACGGCCTCGCTGATGCGCACACCCGGTAACGGCGATCTGCTCTCGCCGGAAACCTGCCACCGGACGATGGCGATCTTCGACGGCAGGTTGCGCTATGACTTGGAGTTCGCCTTCAAGCGCATGGACAGGGTGAAAGCTGACAAAGGCTACGCCGGTCCGGTCCTGGTCTGCGCGGTCTATTTTACGCCGGTCGCCGGCTTTGTCCCTTCGCGCATGGCCATTCGTTACATCGCCAAGCTACGCGACATCGAAGTGTGGCTCGCCCCCATCGCTGGCACGCGCGTACTGGTGCCGTTCCGTGCGCAGGGGCCGACGCCAATCGGCCGTTTCATGCTCGAAGCCACCCAATTCGAATCGACGCCGATTTCAGCCCGGGCCTCGGCCAACGGCGCGAAGCCGCAGTAGCAGGCGAATCAGCCCTTGACTCTTTGGCCAAACGGAGTCCTCACGCTTGTTAACGGTTTGCGGTCCTTGGCAGCCCTTGAATCACCGCCGGGCTACCCGATCTGGTAGCTTTGCGGCAACCGCTCGCCAGATGTCGCCGTGAACGAAGTCGTACACCTCCCGAGTCAGCGATTCGGGCGCGATTCGTTCCAGACTCGTTCCAAACTTTAACCGCGGGCCCGTGCGCCGTCGCATTGTGATACAATAAGCCTTGGTAGCGCTGCCAAACGAGCCCTGCCGCCAGTCCGGAAGCGTAATGCCCATCAGTTTTTCCTCCCAACCGACCCGAGCCTTGCGTGGCCGCGGCGCCGGCGTCACCGCCGTGCTGGGACCCACCAACACCGGCAAGACCCATCTCGCTATCGAGCGCATGCTGGCCCATTCGAGCGGTCTTGTCGGTCTGCCGCTGCGGTTGTTGGCGCGCGAGGTTTACAACAAAGTGGCCGATCGCGTGGGCAAGGACGCGGTGGCGCTGATCACGGGCGAAGAGAAGATCAAGCCGCCCAATCCGCGCTTCTGGGTGTCGACCGTCGAAGCCATGCCGCGCGACCTCGACGTGGCGTTCCTCGCCATCGACGAGGTGCAACTCGGTGACGATTTCGAGCGCGGCCACGTCTTCACCGACCGCATGCTCAACATGCGCGCGCGAGAGGAAACGCTGGTGCTGGGCGCGGCTACCGTGCGGCCGATGGTCGAGAAGCTTTTGCCCGGCGCGCACATCATCAGCCGGCCGCGATTGTCGATGCTGACACATGCGGGCGAAAAGAAGCTTACCCGGTTACCGCCGCGTTCCGCCATTGTCGGGTTCTCGGCCGAGGAAGTTTACGCCATCGCCGAACTGATCCGCCGCCAGCGTGGTGGCGCCGCGGTTGTGCTGGGCGCACTCTCGCCGCGCACGCGTAACGCGCAGGTCGCGATATATCAGTCCGGGGACGTGGATTACCTGGTCGCCACCGACGCCATCGGCATGGGTCTCAATCTTGATGTCGATCACGTCGCCTTTGCCTCGGACCGCAAGTTCGATGGTTATCAATTCCGCCGGCTCATCCCCGCTGAGCTCGCCCAGATCGCCGGCCGCGCCGGACGCGCCACCCGCGACGGTACCTTCGGCACCACCGGTCGCTGCGATCCGTTCGAGCCGGAATTGGTGCAGGCACTCGAGAGCCACAGCTTCGATCCGATCCGCACGCTGCAATGGCGCAACTCCGATCTCGATTTCACGTCGATTGGCGCCTTGCAGGCCTCGCTGGCGGCGACGCCGTCCGAGCCGGGGTTGACACGTGCGCCGACCGCTGAAGACATTCTCGTGCTCGAACACGCTGCCCGCGACGAGGAAGTGCGCGCACTAGCGGTAAAGCCCGCCGCGATCGAGCGGTTATGGGATGCCTGCCAGGTTCCCGATTATAGCAAGATTGCACCCGCCACCCATGCCGAACTGGTGATGACCCTTTACCGATTCCTGATGAGAGAGGGTAACATCCCGGTCGATTGGTTCAGTCAACAAGTGGCGCTAGCCGACCGAACTGAAGGCGGGATCGACGCACTCTCCAACCGGATCGCGCATGTCAGAACCTGGACTTTCGTTGCCAACCGCCCGGATTGGCTGGCCGACCCGGAGCATTGGCAAGGCGTCACCCGCACGATCGAAGACAAGCTATCCGATGCGCTGCACGAGTGCCTGACCGAACGCTTCGTCGACCGCCGTACTAGCGTATTGATGCGGCGGCTACGCGAGAAAACCGCATTGGAAACCGAAATCGGGAAATCCGGCGAAGTTACGATCGAGGGCCATGTCATAGGCCGGCTCAACGGATTCATGTTTGCGCCCGACACTTCTGCTGCCGGTTCCGAGGCCAAGGCGCTCAACGCTGCCGCGCATAAGGCACTGGCCGGCGAGATCGAGACGCGCGCCACCAAGCTGTCTCAGGCGTCCAACGAGCAAATCGTGCTGGCGAGGGACGGCGCGCTGCGCTGGTCCGGCGAAGTGGTCGGTAAGCTCGTCCCCGGAGACGACGTGCTGCGCCCGCGCGTGCGCATCATTGCCGACGAGCATCTGACCGGGCCAGCGCGCGAATTGGTGCAGACCCGGCTCGACCTCTGGCTGAAGACGCACATCGAGAAACTGCTGGCGCCGCTGTTCTCGCTGGCCGCCGCTGACGACGTCATCGGCATGGCGCGCGGCGTCGCCTTCCAACTGCTGGAATCGCTCGGTGTACTAGAGCGGCAAAAAGTGGCCGAGGAGGTCAAAGGGCTGGACCAGCCGGCCCGCGCCACCTTGCGAAAATACGGAGTGCGCTTCGGCGCCTATCACATTTATTTACCGATTCTGCTCAAGCCATTGCCGCGCGCGCTGGCGACACAACTCTGGGCGCTCAAGCACGAAAGTCCCGATGCCAAGGGCGTTGCCGACCTGCTGCATCTTGCCGCCAGCGGGCGCACCTCGATCCCCGCGGACAAGAAGACGCCGAAGACGCTCTACCGCACCTCCGGCTATCGCATTTGTGGCGATCGCGCGGTGCGCGTCGATATCCTGGAGCGGCTCGCCGATCTCATTCGTCCGGCGCTCGCTTGGCGCGAAGGGGTGCAGACGCTAAAGCCGGATGGCGCCTTCGATGGGCGCGGCTTTGTCGTCACCGGCGCGATGACCTCGCTGACCGGCGCCTCGGGCGAGGACTTTGCCTCCATCCTGCGCTCGCTTGGCTACCGCATGGATCGCAAGCCGAAGCCGCCCGAGCCGGTCGCGGCTGTGGCCGAAGCAGCTGCGGCTGAAACAGTCGCCGCCGATGTCGCGGCTCCCGGCATTGCGCCGACCGCTGAGGTCGCCGCCGTCGCGACCGATGCAGAGTCCGCGGTTAAACCGCCGCAGGCGGAACCATCGTCAGATGACGCCGCCCTTGAGCGGGCGCCAGTCGAAACGTCAGCCACCGCCGCGCCAGAAGTTCAGCGGGAACACAAAATCGAAGAACAGGCTCCCGCGCTTGAACAGACTGCGAAATCAGAGGCAGAAGAAAACGGCATTTATACCGGGCCGGCGATGATCGAGGTCTGGCGCCCCGTTGGCCGCTTCGAGATGCGTGGCCGCCGCCCGCGCCGTCTGCAACGTGTCCCGAAAGAGGCTTCCCCGATTGCTGAAACCGCGAAAGCGGCCGCCGCCGCCGACACTGCGGCACCCGCTGAGACGACCGAAAAACCTCGCCGTTTCCGTCCCGAGCGTGAGCGCAAGGACCGTCAGCAGCACCGGGAACGGCACGAGCGCCAGCATAGTTTGGAGCGTGAGGGCCAGCGCGCCGAGCGTCAGGAACAGGCGCAACGGCGCCGGCCGCGCCGCGAACGCGACCGGGTCGAAAAAGCCGAACGCGAGCAGTATTTTGCTAAGCCCTACGGCCTCCCGGATAGCCGCGACAAGCAGCCGAATCCCAATTCGCCGTTCGCCAAGCTCGCCGCCCTCAAGCAACAGCTCGAGCAAGGCGCAAAAGAATCTTGAACCGTCAACGCATCGATAAATGGCTTTGGCACGCGCGTGTCGTGCGCAAGCGCACCGATGCCGCTGCGTTGGCGGAGGCGGGCTTCGTGCGGCTCAACGGCAAGCGGATAAGGGCCTCGAGCCAATTGGTACGGGCGGGCGATGTGGTGACCTTGGCACTCGATCGCGCCGTCAGAGTGCTCAAGGTCGAGGGTTTTTGCGAAAAACGCGGCGATGCGTCGGCTGCCCGGGCGCTTTACCGCGATTTGACGATGGGTTTCGGGACCATGTCCTGCACCTTGCGGCCTCACTAACGTTACGGTAGGCAGCGTGGTCGAGTTCGGAGTGCTGGATGACCTACGTCGTCAATGAAAGTTGCATCAAGTGCAAATACATGGACTGCGTTGAGGTGTGTCCGGTCGATTGCTTTTACGAAGGCGAGAATATGCTCGTCATTCATCCGGACGAGTGTATCGATTGCGGGGTCTGCGAGCCGGAATGCCCGGTCGAGGCTATAAAGCCGGACACCGAGCCGGGTCTCGAGCAGTGGCTCGAACTGAACGCCGAATACGCCAAGACCTGGCCGAATATCACGGTGAAAAAGGAGCCGCCGGCCGATGCAAAGCAATGGGACGGGGTGCCGGACAAGTTCAAGAAGTTCTTCTCGACCAAGCCGGGCACCGGCGATTAGGGCGATTCTCTAACCATACTGGAACATCACCAGAACGGCAGCCCTCCTGGCGTTAACCGCTATCGCAGATTTACCGGAGTTTTGTATGTATTTTCCGCTTTTGCGGTGCCGTAAGGCATTGATCTTGGCCAAAAATGTGATATAAACTTAAATCCGATGAAAACGACAAAAGCCGCCACGGATCCGCTCCCGCTGGGGAGCATTATTTTTCGCGGCTGCACCCAAGGTCTTGATCAGAGGGCGTGAGTTGCACGCGTAAGCAGTGGCAGGAAAAGCGCGTCAAAAAACCAAGAAAGGCTCCACCGGCATGAGCCGGAGGCCCAAAAAGTCTGCCGGAGCACGGCGGACCTCACATGCCTCGCGCGGCGCCGTTCGCGGCGGGGCTCCCGCAGCCAAAGCAACCGGCATCCGCAAGGGGGCCGGCGAAGGAGTTTTGCCCGGAATGCCCACCGCCAAGAAGACTACACAACGACAAGGCTTTAAGACCAACGAGTTTATCGTCTATCCCGCCCACGGTGTTGGCCAGATCATGGCGATCGAGGAGCAGGAGATCGCCGGCGCGAAGCTCGAGCTGTTCGTCATCAACTTTATCAAGGACAAGATGACGCTGCGGGTTCCGACCGCCAAGATCGTGTCGGTCGGTATGCGCAAGCTGGCGGAAGGGCCGCTGGTCAAGCGCGCGCTCGACACTCTTAAGGGCCGCGCACGCATCAAGCGCACCATGTGGTCGCGCCGGGCGCAGGAATACGAAGCTAAGATCAATTCCGGCGACATCGTCGCCATCGCCGAGGTGGTGCGCGATTTGTACCGGTCGGAGACCCAGCCGGAACAATCCTATTCCGAGCGGCAGCTGTACGAAGCCGCCCTCGACCGGCTGTCGCGCGAGATCGCTGCTGTGCAACGCATCACTGAGACCGAGGCAGTGAAGGAGATCGAGGCAGCGCTCGCCAAGGGTCCGCGCCGTGGGCCGAGGCCGCCTGAGGAAGTTGCCGGCGAGGAGCCAGTGGAGGAGGAGGCAGCCTAAGAGCCTCGCGGTCGCAACCAACAAGAAAAGTCTGGCAGAGGTGCCGGCCTTTTTCACTGTCGGGTCGCGAGCGCTAGCGTCTCAGTCGGTTACGGTCTTCGCCTTTGTGCCGGGCTTGACGGCATCGTTCGGTCCGAGCCCGTTGAGCGCGCGGAAGCGTTCGAGCGCATGGCCAACGCTCGTCATGTGTCCCGCCAATGACTCGACCGTATCGTTCGGACGTACCGTGACGATTTTCAGCCGCAGCGGATGCACCTGTTCGCGCTCCTTCAGGCTCAAACGACGGAAGGTCATGACCGACTCGCGGAATGAGCGGTCGACTTGCGCGGTGCGGTTCCTGGCCGCGTAGATAAAGCGGTAGACATCGCTGCCGAAGCGCACGGCGAAAAGCCGGAACGACCAATCCTCCCCGCTAGCGGTTGCGGTTGCCGCCGGGAAGCCGTTGACGGTGAATTCCTCGACGCTCGCCGGATCGACCCTTTCGATCCAGCCAGATTTTAGATAGTCGGGAAGCGATTGCGCGGCTGGCACGCTCACCACGTCGAGCCGCATTGCCTCGTCGCCGCCTTTCAGGCCGAGCACCGCCTGCGCGGTATTATCGAGCACGAATCCGGGCGGCGCCACGAAGGTGAAGCCGAGCTTGGGATGCAGGAACTGTCGGCCTCGCGCGAAACCTTCGCTCGGATCCTCGCCGTAAGGCAGGCCTTCGAGCGCGGCGAGATATTCATCGCGGTCGCGTTCGCCCGCGCCCGGTCCGCTGAATTGCCGCGCGTTGGCGAGTGCATTTTGCGCCCGTTCGGGGGTGGCGGGATGGGTGGTAAGGAAGTCGGCCGCGCGCCCATCGCCGCTGCCGGATTTGATATCGGCATTGCGCTGCATATCGGTTAGGAAACGCCAGGCGCCGAATGGGTCGAAACCGGCGCGCGCCGAGATGCCGATGCCGATGCCGTCGGCCTCGAACTCCTGAGCGCGCGAGAAGCTTGCCAGCGTCAGCTTCGACTTGGCGAGCGCGAGCGCGCCCATTTCCGGATCGCTTAGTACGTCACTGACCACGTGGCTGATCAGCGCCGCCTGCCGCGCCTGGTCCTCGCGGATTGCGGCGTGGTCGGCAATGACGTGGCCCATCTCGTGCGCCAGCACAGAGGCGAGCTCTGATTTATCGTTAGCAAGCGTGATCAAGCCGCGCGTCACGTAGAGGTGGCCGTTCGGTAATGCGAAGGCGTTGATCGCCGGCGAATTGAGAATCGTTACCTTGTATTTCAGGTTAGGACGCTCCGACGCCGCCACCAGGCGGTCGACGGTCTTTTCGATCATCGTCTGCAGCCGCGCGTTGTCGTATGTCCCGCCATAGGAGGCTAGGATGCGTACGTGCTCGCGCTCGGGGGCGGACTGTAACGCCGCCGACGCGGTGGTCGGTGGCACCGGCAGCGAGACCAGCTGGTTCTCCGGCGTGCTCGTGCAGGCCGACAACAACACGGCCAGCGCGATGCCACGCAACCGGTTTGCTGTTGTCAGTGTCGCAGCCATCGCCGCTTTGCTCGGATCGTTCAATCTACAACTCGATTTCGATGTGCTGGGAGCCGCCGCTACTACACTGATCGGCCCCACGCTGCCGGATCCACCCGCGCACCGATGCCATGAACGTCAAGCTTTTCAGTGCCGGCGGCAGCAAGGTCCGCTTTGACGTCACAAAACTGTAATGGTGAAATCCCGCGCCGGCGAGGGCCGACCAAAGCCCACATGTACATATACATATAGTGGTCCTGCTTTCGCGAACCGACAAGGGCTTGCCTGTCAAGCAGGCCTCATTTGGCCTCACGTCGGGCCAGATTCTTAGCAGATAAGGGGGCGAAAATTTGGATTGGCCACAGCCTGCGTTTGGCAAGGCCGCTTGGCCGGCAACCAGCGAGAAAGGCGGCGCGGTTGTCATGGGTTTGCCTTCATCGCCGCGAGCCGCGTGGTTCACGCCGGTCCTCGAGCGCCGGCGTGCGCCCTCACGCGCATTAACGTCCGCGCCGCATGTGTGCACCGCGGCAGCGTAGGGC
>Ga0207837_1000002_pt1 | contig 60198 bp, 55 predicted proteins | sample LuqExpMetageno58_FD_187816 | JGI IMG/M metagenome (GOLD analysis project Ga0207837, IMG submission 187816) | Tropical forest soil microbial communities from Luquillo Experimental Forest, Puerto Rico - Sample 58 (SPAdes) | ecosystem: Environmental > Terrestrial > Soil > Tropical forest ... | reverse complement strand
CGGCCGGCGCAGTCATTAGCACAGGACGGAAGGATTTGTTGCAATGCAATATAAATTGCGCCAGACTGCTGTTCGACCAGGAGAGTAGTCATGCCGGCCGTTGTTAAGGCAAAGAACGTCGCTCCGCTCAAGGAGCTCTATGACATCGGCAAAATTCCGCCACTGGGACATATTCCTGAGAAGATGCACGCTTGGGTGATCCGCAAGGAGCGGCACGGGCCGCCGGACAAGTCCTTCCAACTCGAAGTGGTGCCAACCTGGCCGATAGGCGAGGACGAAGTGCTGCTGTTCGTCATGGCCGCGGGCGTGAACTACAACGGCATCTGGGCCGGCCTTGGTCAGCCGGTGTCCACGCTCGACGTGCATAAGCATCCGTACCATATCGCCGGCTCCGACGCCGCAGGCGTGGTCTGGGCGATCGGCAGCAAGGTGCATCGCTGGAAAGTCGGCGATGAGGTCATCGTCCATTGCAATCAGGACGATGGCGACGACGAGGACTGCAACGGCGGCGATCCATTGCTATCGCCCTCGCAGCGCATCTGGGGCTACGAAACGCCGGACGGCTCGTTCGCGCAGTTTTGCAGGGTGCAGTCGCGGCAATTGATGCACAAGCCCAATCACCTTTCCTGGGAAGAGGCCGCCTGCTACACGCTCACGCTCGCCACCGCCTATCGCATGCTGTTCGGTCACCCGCCGCACACGCTTAAGCCCGGCGACAACGTACTGGTGTGGGGCGCCTCGGGTGGTCTAGGCGTTTTCGGCGTGCAGCTGGTAGCGGCTTCTGGAGCCAACGCAATCGCTGTCGTCTCCGACGAGTCGAAGGCGGAATATGTGCTCAATCTCGGCGCCAAGGGTGTGATCAACCGAAAGGACTACAAGTGCTGGGGCCAGATGCCGAAGGTCAATACGCCCGAATATGCTGAGTGGACCAAGGAAGCGCGCCGCTTCGGCAAGGCGATCTGGGACATCACCGGTAAGCGCGACGTCGACATCGTGTTCGAACATCCGGGCGAGGCGACCTTCCCGGTCTCTTGCCTCGTCGCGAAGCGCGGCGGCATGGTCGTGTTCTGTGCTGGCACAACCGGTTACAACATTACCTTCGACGCGCGCTACGTATGGATGCGCCAGAAGCGCATTCAGGGGTCACATTTCGCGCACCTGAAGCAAGCTAGCCACGCCAACCGCTTTGTAATCGAGCAGCGTATCGATCCGTGCATGAGCGACGTGTTCTCCTGGGATAGGATCCCGCTGGCGCACGTGAGGATGTGGAAGAACCAGCATCCGCCCGGCAATATGGCAGTGATGGTGAGCGCTCCGCGCCAGGGCTTGAAGACGTTGGAAGACGCACAGGAAGCGACGGGTGCCTAGGCGCTCTTTATTCCCGTCCTATTTCTTCGCGCGTGTCTTAGCAATTGACGAATTCAACTCGCCGCCGACGACGAAGATCGACGCGCAGACGTAAAGAAACACGAGCGCGATCATAGCCGACGCTAGCCCGGCATACATCGATACATAGGCGAAAGCGTAGCTCGCTAGGTAACGGCCGAAGACGGCGCCGCCGATCATCCACAGCAGCAGCGTCGCCAGGATGCCGGGCGCGATCTCGCGCAATGAGCGCCGGCCGGCAGGCAGCCAGGTGTGCACGATCGCCAGGGCGATCGCGAGCACCACTATGGCGACGGCGTAGCGCGCAAACGTAATGAGACCCCCGAGCGGCTCCAACGTCGGCACGTAAGACACCAGCCGGCCCCAGATGAAGGGCGCGAGCACGACCAGGAACGAGAAGGCGAGCATCGCAATGGCGCCGACTAGCACATAGCCGATCGACTCCAGCCGCAGCAGCCACCATGGCCGTGCGTCGGTCACGTCATAGGCGCGGTTGAGCCCGATGCGCAAGCTCTCCACACCGCTTGAGGCGAAATAAAGCGCAAACAGAGAGCCGAAAGTGAGCACATCGGCGCGCGTATTCGTGAGAACGCCGGTGACATTAAGCGCGATGGGGCCGGCGACTTCCTTTGGCCAGGCTTCGAGCAATATGCGGCCGGCCTCGTCGGCAAGCTCCTTCGAGCCGAAGAAAAAGCCGGCTAGGGCCGTAACTACGATCAGGAATGGAAACATCGCCATCAGGGTGGATAGCGCGATGTGACTGGCGATGGCCCAACCGTCGTCGGCGAGGAATTGCCGGAGCGCGTCGAGAACGATGTGCGGAACTGATCTAGCAAAAGCCAAGGCGCAGCCCCGGAAATCCGCATGTTCTTAAGGCAGGAATGAAGGCTTAAGGATTCTAGCTGAATTCCGGTTTCCGCGGGAATGCAAAACTAAGCCGCCTGCACGGTGGTCAGGAATTGTTACATGTGCTTGCTTCGAGGTTTCCTGTCTCGGCGGCGACGGTATCCGCGAAATCTTTGTGTCGGAGGTGGTCGTGCGGGCGTCACGGTGACGCCGGCAACCTTGTTCATCGTCTCAGCGCCGCTGCGCGTCTCGCCGGAAGCGCGGCTGACACTTTCCACGATCGAAGCCACCTCGGAATCTGGTCGACGGTCGTCGCCACCATAGTAGCGACGACGACATTTCCCGGACGATGGTGTTGACCTGCTCGATCGCGTGCGCCGCGTCGGCGGCCGCCGAACTCGGTCACCGTGGTGACGGCGCGAGCTCGTTTTCGAGCGTTGAATCTCGGCAGTCGCGGCTGGCGCCGGCGAGCGCGGCAGAGCGCTTAACGGTTTCTAAGGAGGAGCCGCCCTCGTGCTAGTCGGACATATAGATGATTGGTGATAGGTGAGCGCGTTGGCCACGAAGCCAATCACTGGGATCGGCACCAATGGGAATGCGGGCCCGCACTGAGATCGAGGTGAACTTGAGACGACAGTTTGTGACGAGCAGGGCCAGTTTTGGCGCGCACAGGCGCCCGGCGCCGCGCGGCTATCACCGCAATCAATCGGTTAATTAATCAGGAATTTTGTCGTCGGGCCCCGGAAAAAAGGCAAGAAAAACGGCCCGCTTTGCTTTTGTGCAGTGCACGCGTAGTGTCGTTGTCGCCGAGTCCGTTAGGGGTAGAATCGCATGCCCACCGCCGCCGCCCGTCCCGCCGCTGTCCATGAACTGGTCGACCTTAGCCGGGAGGCGATCGCGGCCCTCGACACGCTGCTCGCGGACGCCGTAGCAAAGGTGCGCGAGCGAGTGGTGGTAGAAGGCCACACAATCGCCCGCCTGCTCGATCGCGAGCAGCGCGCCGCCCACGGTCTATCCTGGTTCGCCACCTACGTCGAGGCGGTGCGCCAGCTTGCTGCCTATACCGCGCGGATGGTCGAAAGCGGTGGCTTCGGTGAAGTGGAAGAACATCTCGTGCGCGTCGCGCTCGGCGAGTACATCGCCCAGATCGTCGGCGGTATTCCGATGAGCCAAAGCGAGATGGTGCGACCGAGCGACTTCGGCCTCTCGTCCGCGCAGGTCGCCGCCCGCATCAATCACAGCGTCGAGAGTCTGATCGCTACCGGTAACACTGCGGAGCGGCGCGCGCGGCTGGTCGAACTGATGTGCACCAGCCACAACGCTACCGTTGGGGCCTGCGGTCTTAACGACACGCTCGAATCAATCCGCGAGGAGATGCGCAAGTTCGCCGACAGCGAAGTGATCGGTCACGCGCAAGCTTGGCACCGCACCAACAGCTACATTCCGCTCGATACGATCGCGCAGATGTCCGAGCTCGGCGTATTCGGGTTAACCATTCCGGAAGAGTTCGGCGGCATGGGGCTCGGGAAGGAATCAATGTGCGTCGTGTCTGAGGAATTGTCGCGAGGCTACATCGGCGTCGGCTCGCTCGGGACCCGCTCGGAAATCGCCGCCGAATTGATCCTCGGCAGCGGCACCGCGGAACAGAAGGAAAGATGGCTGCCGAAGATCGCTACCGGAGGGGTGTTGCCAACCGCGGTGTTCACCGAGCCAAACACCGGCTCCGACCTCGCTTCCATCAAGACACGCGCGGTTCGCGAGGGCAACGTCTACAAGGTCTACGGCAACAAGACTTGGATCACCCATCCGGTGCGCGCTGACCTGATGACGTTGCTGGTGCGCACCAATCCGAAGGAGGCCGGCCATCGCGGCCTTTCCATGCTGCTTGCGGAAAAGCCGCGTGGCGACGATGCGACGCCGTTCCCCGCCAGGGGCATAAGCGGCACCGAGATCGAGGTCCTCGGCTATCGCGGCATGAAGGAATATGAGATCGCATTCGACGGATTTGAGGTGAAGGCGGAAAATCTGCTCGGCGGAATCGAGGGCCTTGGCTTCAAGCAGTTGATGCAGACCTTCGAATCCGCGCGCATCCAGACCGCGGCGCGCGCCATCGGCGTGGCGCAGGCGGCGCTGGAGCAGGCGCTAGATTACGCGCAATCGCGCGTGCAATTTGGCGCTCCGATCATCAGCTTCCCGCGTGTCGCCGACAAGCTTGCGATGATGGCGGCGGAAATCATGACCGCCCGCCAGCTCACCTATTTCGCGGCGCGCGAAAAGGATTCCGGCCGGCGCTGTGATCTGGAGGCGGGCATGGCCAAGTTGCTCGCTGCGCGCATCGCTTGGGCCAACGCCGACAACGCGGTACAGATACATGGCGGCAACGGTTTCGCTCTGGAGTTCCCGGTGTCGCGCATCCTATGCGACGCCCGCATTCTCAATATTTTCGAAGGCGCCGCCGAAATCCAGGCGCAGGTGATCGCCCGCCGGTTGCTCGACGGCACCAACTGATTACCACGTAAAGGTCGTGGATTGACACCAAGTAACGCATCGCCCTCTAAGGGTTTGATCCAAAGCAATGCCGCCCGATTCCCTTTAATCTAGCCGGTTTAATTTCAGGAGATCTGCATGTCAGACCTATTGATCCACCGCGGCGAATGGGTTGTTGTGTGCGACGGTGCCAAGGCGCTAGTGCTGGAGAACACCGGTGACGCTAAGTTTCCCAATCTCAAGATGGTCAAGGTTTTGGAGCAGGAGGACTTGGCTACCCACGAGCTTGGCGCTGATGCTCCCGGCCGCGTCGTTAGCTCGGTCGGCAGCATCCGCAGCGCCGTCGAGCAGACCGATTGGCACGACCAGGCCGAGCGGGCCTTCCTTGTTAATCTCGTCCGCGAGCTGGAAGCTGCTTTGGCCACTGGCAAGACCAAGTCGCTGATCATAGTGGCGCCGCCGCGCGCGCTTGGCATGCTCCGCCCGGTCTATTCGCACAAGGTGCGTAACGCCGTGCGCGCCGAAGTCGACAAGGATCTTGTTAAGCATCCGGTCCACGAGATTGAAAAGCACCTGACCGCGACCTGAGTGCTGTTCCGATTAAGGCTAGCCCGCAGCGTTCGCGATGCTATGTTCCGCCGCGATTCCCAATCGAGGCCGGCGGAATGCATTGGAAGACCACTCAGAACGTTCGCGGCGGCGCCGTGCTTGCGCTCGCCCTGCTGGGGACGATCGCTACCGCCGGCGCGCAGCCGGCCCCGACCACCACGACGCCGAGCGTGCCGGCGGCCAATGCGATCGATCCGGTGGCGGTGCCCGGCTTCTGGGACCCGCGCCGGCGTCCGGAGCGGCCGGACCTGTCGCGCATTAGCGTCATCCGTTTCCTCACCGAAACTGACTACCCTCCGTTCAATTACGCGGGGCCTGACGGTGCGCCCGCTGGCTTCAACGTCGATTTGGCGCGGTTGATCTGTGAGGAAATGAAGGTCGCCTGCACGATCCAGATGCGGCGGTTCGACACCTTAATAGCGTCCTTGAACAGCAACAACGGCGACGCGGTGATCGCCTCGATCGCCGAGACGCCGGAGATGCGCAAGCACGTAGATTTCAGCGATTCCTATTACCGCACGCCGGCGCGTTTTGTGGCGCGGCGCGACTTCAACCTCGACCACATCCGCCCCGAGACGCTGGAGGGCCGCAAGATTGCGGTGGTGACCGGTACCGCGCATGAGGCCTATCTGAGGGCGCTGTTTACCGAGGCCGAGCTGCATCCTTATCCCAATGAGGAAGCGGCGCGTGACGCGCTGAAGAAAGGCGAGGTTGACCTTTTGTTCGGCGACGGCATCTCGCTCTCCTTTTGGCTGAACGGGACCGACTCCGCTGGCTGCTGCGAATTCCGCGGCGGGCCCTATACCGAAAGCCGTTTCTTCGGCGAGGGCGTCGGCATCGCGGTTCGCCGCGGTAACGATCTGTTGCGGCAGGCATTCAACTGGGCGCTGTTCCGACTGTGGGAGAAGGGCCAGTTTACCGACCTGTGGCTGCGCTATTTTCCAGTCAGCCCGTTTTGAATTCCACGTTTGATTTTGCAACGCCGGATTCATAGTGTCCCTTGCAATGCCAGAACCCGCAACATCCTTGCGCGCGCTCGCTGAGCAATCGAACGCCTGGCCGTTTGCCGAGGCGCGGAAGATCGTCGCACGGCTGGAGCAGCGCCCCAAGGAGGAGGTCATCTTCGAGACGGGCTACGGACCGTCCGGCCTGCCGCACATCGGCACTTTCGGAGAGGTGGCGCGCACCACGATGGTGCGCCACGCCTTCCGTGTGCTCACCGACGACAAGGTGAAGACACGGCTGATCGCCTTCTCCGACGACATGGACGGCCTGCGCAAGGTGCCAGACAACGTGCCCAACAAGGAGCTCTTGGAAAAGAATCTCGGCAAGCCGCTGACTAAGGTACCCGATCCGTTCGGTACACATGCGAGCTTTGGCGAGCACAACAATGCGCGCCTGTGCGCCTTCCTTGATCACTTCGGCTTCGACTACGAGTTCATGTCGTCGACGCAGTGCTACACCTCCGGTCGCTTTGACGAGACGCTGCTGAAAATGCTGCAACGCTTCGACGAGGTAATGGCAGTCATGCTGCCGTCGCTGCGCGACGAGCGTGCGCAGACCTATTCACCGTTCCTGCCGATCGATCCGGAGAGTGGCATCGTGCTGCAGGTGCCGGTTGTTGCGCACGATGCCAAGGTCGGTACCATCACCTATGAAAACCCAAAAACCAAGGCGCCCGTTACGACGCCGGTCACCGGTGGGCGCTGCAAGCTGCAATGGAAGCCGGACTGGGCGATGCGCTGGATGGCGCTCGGCGTCGACTATGAGATGGCCGGCAAGGACCTGATCGATTCGGTGAAGCTGTCCGGCGAAATCTGCCGCGCGCTCGGCGGCCTGCCGCCGGAAGGCTTCAATTATGAGCTCTTCCTCGACGAGCATGGGCAGAAGATCTCCAAGTCAAAGGGCAACGGTCTCACTATCGATGAATGGCTCCGCTATGCGAGCCCGGAGAGCCTATCACTTTTCATGTATCGCGAGCCGAAGGCGGCCAAGCGACTCTATTTCGACGTGATCCCGCGCACCGTCGACGAATACCAGCAATTCCTCGACGCGTATCAGAAACAGGACACGCGTCAGCGGCTCGCCAATCCAGTCTGGCACGTCCATTCTGGCAACCCGCCGCAGGTTGAGATGCCGATCTCCTTCTCCATGCTGCTGACATTGGTGTCATCGTCGAATGCTGAGAACGCCGAGACGCTTTGGGGCTTCATCGGTCGTTACCGGCCTGGCGTGACGCCGCAGACGCACCCGAAGCTCAACGCGCAGGTCGAATACGCCATCCATTATTTCCGCGACTTCGTGCAGCCGGCGAAGAAATTCCGCGAGCCGTCGGACACCGAACGTAAGGCGCTGACCGATCTGCGCGACGCCCTATCGGGTTTGTCGACGAACGCGCCGGCGGAGGAAATCCAGGACGTCGTCTACGAAGTAGGGCGGCGCGAGCCTTTCCTCGACCAAAAGAAGAAGGCGAAGGACGGCAAACCGGGTGTCTCGCTCGACTGGTTCAATATGCTCTACCAGGTGCTGCTTGGGCAGGAAAAAGGCCCGCGCTTCGGTTCGTTCGTCGCGATCTACGGCTTGCAGAATACCGTCGACATGATCGACGGCGCGCTGGCGAGGAGCGCGTAGCGGCTACTGGCTCGCCCAGATGATGCGTGCAACCCAGGCCACGTCCGACATTGACAGCGTGCGATCGCGGTGTTCGGAATTGAGAGACTTGAGCTCGATGCTCTTGCTGGTCTTGCGCTTGAGTTCCTTGACCATCACCTCGCCGTCCTTGGTCTTCACCACAACGCGGTCGCCCTTGCGCACCTGCGCCGCCGGCGACACGACGATGATGTCGCCGCCGCGGTAGGTCGGCTTCATCGAATCGCCGGAAATCTTCAGCGCATAGGCATGCTCGTCAGTGACCGACGAGAAGTCGATCTCTTCCCAGCCCTTATCGAGCGGGAAGCCGCGGTCATCGAAATAGCCGCCGGCGCCGGCCTCGGCGAAGCCGATCAGCGGCACGTTCGAGAGGGCCACCCTGCCATTGTCGGTGATCAGGTTGACGAAGGTGTCGACCTTGGTTCCGGTGGCGGCAAGCGCCTTAGCCACCGATTCGGTCGATGGCCAGCGCGGCCGTCCTTCCGGTGTCACGCGCTTGGACTTGTTGAAGGTGGTCGGGTCGAGACCAGCCTTCTTGGCGAGCCCGGAAGGCGTCAGCTTGGCTCGGGCGGCCAGCCGGTCGATGGCGGTCCAGATCAGGTTGTGTGTCAGCATGGCAATCCCGTGAACACGCGCGGCTCAATAAGATTTTAATCATATAGGAATTATAGCCTTAATCGCCTCCCTACCACGACAGTTTCCTCGGCACGTCGTAACCGATAGGGTCTGCGACGCATCCTAGGCTGGAGTCACATGCGTTGATCGGTTTCTTCGACCGCCTGTCCCGTCCGCTGATGCGGGCGCTCGATCCGGAGGACGCGCATGCACTGGCGATCAAAGCCCTGCGCCTCATGCCGCTGCCGCGGTCGGCCGCCGACCCGGCGGAACTGGCGGTGCGCGCCTTTGGGCTCAATTTTCCCAACCCAGTGGGTATCGCTGCTGGTTTCGACAAGAACGCACAGGTTCCCGACGCCTTGCTGCGGCTCGGCTTTGGCTTCGTCGAGGTCGGTACGATCACCCCGCGGCCGCAGGCCGGCAATCCGCGTCCGCGGTTGTTCCGGCTTGACGCCGACGAGGGCGTGATCAACCGCCTGGGCTTCAACAACGAGGGAGCGTTAGCGGTGCTCCGCAGGCTCGCCGCGCGCGCGGGCGAGGGCGGCATTGTCGGCGTCAATATCGGCGCTAACCGCGATAGCACCGACCGAATAGCCGATTACGTGCGGCTGGTAGAAACCTTCGCGCTGGTCGCCAGCTATTTCACCATCAACGTGTCGTCGCCTAATACGCCCGGCCTGCGTGACCTGCAGCAGGCGAAATCGCTCGACGACCTGCTCGCCCGCGTCGTCGAGGCGCGCGAGAAGGTCTCGCGGCGCGCCGGTCCGGTGCCGGTGCTGGTGAAGATCGGGCCTGATCTGACGCTCAGCGATCTCGACGATGCGGTCGGTATCGCGCGCAAGCGTCGCGTTGATGGCATGACCGTCGGCAACACCACGATCTCGCGCCCCGGCGTGCTGCGCGAGCGCGAGAAGGCGAAGGAGGCAGGCGGGCTGTCGGGCCGGCCGCTATTCAAGCTCGCGACCCGTATGCTGGCGGAGACCTTTGTGCGCGCTGAAGGTGCCTTTCCGCTGATCGGTGTCGGCGGGATCGATGCTGGTTCGACCGCCATCGCCAAGATTAAGGCCGGCGCCACCCTGGTACAGCTTTATTCCGGGCTGGTCTTCCGCGGTATAGGAGTTGTCTCGGATATCAAGGCCGACTTGGTTGCGGCGCTGAAGCGCGGACGCCGCGAATCGCTGGCCTCAATGATCGGCTCAGACGCGGCGGACATAACGGCGGAGAGCTGGCCGAGCTAACGCCCGCGCGGCGCGTTGATCATCCGCATGATCACCCAAACCGGGATCACGATCACAGCGCCGAGGAGAAAATAGCGCCACAGCCAGCGGATGGCGTCGAACCCCATGTTCCACATCTGGCGGATGAGCCGTTCGATGCTGCGCGCGATGTCGAACGGGTCGAGCCCGAGCGCGGTCAGAACGACCCCGACTAGGATCGAAACCAGCACCAGGCGGCCGACCACCGCGAGCGGCGAGCCGCCGAAAATTCGGGTCATGGCGCTGTTGTTCATCGGCATGTCTGTCCTCGCGATCCGAACGTGATTTGGCGGCGTTCCCCTCAATAATGACTTAGACTTGCGCAATGGAACCGGCAACTGCAATCGATCGCTCCGGCACGCTACTGCCCGAGGAATTTGCACGCTGGTTCACCCGCCATGGCTGGCGCCGCGCCCGCATCAGCTCGAACTGCTGACGAAGACGCGAGTGAGCCACCCACGCTGTTGATAGTGCCAACCGGTTGCGGCAAGACGCTCGCCGGTTTCCTGCCCACGTTGGTGGAGTTGCATGAGTCAGCGGGTCGAAAAAGGCTCGAGCTTCGCCGCGCGCCGACAGTTGCTGCCACCTTACGACACGACCGCGACCATGGCGCGCGGCGACCGTGACAACATCTCGGCGTTGCAGCGAGGGCGCGCCTGGATCTGGATCACCAGCAACCACGATCCGGAACCGGCCGCGCGAATTCCAGGCTGCGTTAACCATCGGCGCCTTAACCTTCCGCCATCTTCCGCGCGGCGTCGCCGGCGAAATTTCAGGGCATCTGCACCCGGTGGCGCTCGTCGCTCATCGCGGCCGTGTCGTGATCCGCCGCTGTTTCGCTGCCGATGTCGCGCGCATGGTGATGCCGGCTTTCAGCGCTTACACGGGCGGTATCAACATGCGCGACGCGTTGTTCGCCGACGTATTCGACAGGCTCAATTTCACCACGCACATGCTGGGCGAAAATCGGCTCTATGCCTTCGCCGCCAAGCGCTGTGTTCGCGACTAATCCCGCTTCAACACCACGCTGGCGAACCAACCGGTGAACAGGGCCATCAGTACGGTGGCGAGGCCATAGAGCAGGCCATGGTCGCGCGCGGCATCGGCGACGTATTGCTCAAAGCCGACCTTGATCACCTCCAGCGCCGAATTGGTACGCGCCACCAACAAGCCGTCGGCGTAGAGCTGCACGTTGATTGCGTAGTTGCCTGTTGGCACGTCGGCGGGCAACGGAATCACGGCGCGGAACACCGTCGGCGTCAGGAACGTCACGGCGGTGGAGATCTCGCTGTAGAGGCTCTGCTGCGTTTGCAGTCGCACGAAGGCCATGCGGAATGGATCGTTGCGTACGGTATCGGCGATATCAGGCCCGATCCGCTGCGGCAGCAGCACATTGTCAAGTCCGACTTGCAACCGTCGCAATGTTTCCGGCGAAGTGATTTGGTTGACGGGCTTGTTGCTCAGGACCGCAAGGTACGACGGCGTCTGCACAAATTCGCGCGAGGCGACATTGACCCAAATGCCGAGCACGCGCTGCTTGCGCCGCGTGCGTAGCGTCTCATGCGGGCCGGTCACGATAACGATCAAGTCATAGCTCGACCGCAGCGCGCTCTTGGCACCATCCGGTTCGACCGTGCCGAACAGCACCAGTTCCTCGCCGATGAAATTCGAGGTGATCGCCACCCGATGGCTCGACAGCGACACAACCAGCCGTTCAGCGGCGGCGGGCCCCGTCAGCATGACAATCAAGAGCGTGAGGACGAGCCGCCGCATCAGTCCACTCCCACACGCCGGATCGAGAAAAGATCGTCGGGCGGCACCACCAGTTCATAGGCGAAGCGCAAGCCCACCGCGAAGACCAACAGCCCCAACAACAGCCGCAGCCGCTCGCCGCGCATCTTCTGTCCGGTGCGCGCGCCGAACTGCGCTCCGACTACGCCGCCCACCATGAGAATCAGTGCCAGCACTACGTCGACCAGATGGTTGGTCATCGCGTGCATCACTGTCGCGGAGGCCATGGTGACGAGCGTGAGTACCATTGAGGTGCCGATCACCGTCGCGGTCGGCACGCGCAGGAAGTAGATCAGCATCGGCACCAGTAGGAAGCCGCCGCCGATGCCCATGATGGCTCCGACGAAGCCTATGATGTAGCCGATGCCCCACACCGGGATAGCCGACACGTAGATCTTGGAGCGCTTGAACCGCATCTTAAACGGCAGGCGGTGCACCCAAGTGTGGCTGCCCGGCCGTCTTATTGTCACCGGCATGCCAGCTCGTGCGCGCAGGATCGCACGCACGCTCTCGTAGATCATCAGCGCGCCGACAATCGACAGCAGCGTCACGTACGAAAGGCCGATCACCAGGTCGAGTTGATCCATCGCGCGCAAGGTCGTGAACAGCCAGACGCCGGACGCGGTGCCGATGATGCCAGCGCTCAACAGCATCATCGCCAGCGCGAGATCAAGCGCGTTTTTGCGCCAGTAACTGATCGCGCCGGAAAACGAGGATGCGACGATGTGGCTCGCCATGCTCGCCACCGCAACCGCCGGCGAGATGCCAATGAAGATCAACAGCGGGGTCATCAGGAAGCCGCCGCCGATGCCGAACATGCCCGAGATGTAGCCGACCGCCAGCCCCATCCCGAACACCAGGAAGATGTTCACTGGCAGGTCGGCGATCGGAAGATAGATCTGCAAGCAGCGTCGTCCGGGTCTTGGGCATCAATACTCCGCTCACCCGATCTGCGCTTTCGAGAGATTCACCTTTGTGGTGAACACCACGTTTTGCGGATCCGGTGGCGACTCTGGGCCAGCGGCCTCGGCCATCTTAGCGATGAACCGCCGCGCGACTACGATTTTGTTTAGCGATTTCTAACTTCCAGTGCGCCGAGCGACATCGGTCCGGGCGGTCGCAGCCGCGCGCGGGGCGGCGCCTCAGCGGCGATGTCCCATCCGCCCGGCGGCTGGGCGACGGCGATGGCCTCTTCTGGTTGCGCATCCGGCACGAAGGCCCCGACCGTCTCCTGCGCGGCGGCGAGCGTCGCTGGGTCCATATGGAACGTGACCTCGTCGCGTTTGCGGGCGGATTCATTGTCGCCCTGAGCGGCGGCGAGCGCGAACCATTTGTAGGCCTCGGCATAGCTCCGGGTGGTGCCGAGCCCGCGCTCGCACAGCACGGCGAGATTATATTGACTGTCGGCAATGCCGCGCTGCGCGGCCTTGCGGAACCATTGCACGGCTGTGCTGTAGTCCGGCGGGCCGTCGACTCCCTCGGCATAGAGGACGGCAAGGTTGTGCATGGCCTTGCCGTTGCCCTTGCCAGCGGCGGCGAGATAGAGCCGGCGCGCCTGCGTCAGGTCCTTGTGCACGCCCTGACCCTTCTCCAGCATGCTGCCGTAGCGGAATTGTGCCGGCGCCAGGCCCTTGCTGGCCGCGCGTTCGAACCAGCGCGCCGCTTCCTCCAGGTCGACCGGCACGCCATGGCCCTCGGCGTAGCGCTTGGCAATCTCATAGGCGGCGGCGGCATCGCCGGCGACGGCGGCGCTGCGCAACTTGGGTCCGCCGATCGCGATCGGCATGCTGTCGCCCGATGACTGGCTCGGCGGCGCTGCCGGACGGCTCGCCTGAATCGATCCGGTGACGTCGTTCGGCGCGCTCAAGAGCGGCGGGTTGAACAGCGACGGCATCGCCACCGTCGCATTAAAGTTCTCCAGCGGCGTGCCTGCGGCCGGAGCAGAACGGGCGTGCACGAGCGGCGCGGTCGGCAGCTGCGGCAGCGCCAGCGGGTTGACAACGACCGTCGGCTTCGTTTGCGGCTCAGTGGTTTCTGCCACGGTTCCGATCTTGTCGGGTTGCGGCGCGGGGGCCTGCGCGGTCTGGGTGTCGGAATTGCCGAAGTTGAGGAAGTTGCCGGCCGTCTGAATCGATCCGCTCACGACAGCGATGATACTCGCCACGACGAATAGCGACTTTACTCGCTTCTTCACGCTGTCGCGCAACGGCGGGCGTTCGGGCTCGTAAGCTTCGGCCGTGTCGGCTTGCGGCGGACGCGTGCTCGGTGCTTGCGCCGCGGCTTGGGCGGCGCGGCGCGCGGCGGCGATGAAATTGGATTTGCCGGCCTGCGGGGCGGCGGGCTGGGCACCGTTGAGTGCCACCTCCGAAGCGGCGATGCGCGCGGCCGGATTGGCGTACAGCGGTGGCAGGCCGGAGCCGGGCTCGAGCGGCTGGTCCGGCGGCAGGTCGAGAGCGATTAGCAACTGCGTGACTTGCGGAACGCCGCGCGGTAGGGATGCGAGCACTGCTGCTGCGGGTGGTGGTGGAGGTGACGGCGGTGCCGGGCTCGGCATCGGCGTCGCTGCGACCGAAATCGCGGACGGCGCATCGCTGACTGCGCGCACCGTGACGCGGCCAGCTGGCTGAGTGAGTAGCGCATCGCTTTCCACGGGGGTGCGCGCTCGCTCGCCGCGGATGTCCTTCTCGACCATCGCCGGGCCGTCGACGACATGGCCGAGCGTGCCGTGCATTGCCTCTAGTGCGTCTTGGGTCCAATCCTGGTCCTGCCGAAGGTTGTCGACGCTCGGGATGGTCGCCGCCGGCAAGCGGCCGGTCTTATTGGTCTGCTCGATGTGCAGCAGCAGATCGCCAAGGCCGCGTTCGATCGCCTCAAGATGACTAAGGCGGGAATCGGAGACGCTCAGCTTGTCGACCAGCCTAACGATGCGGTCCTCAAGATGGCTGAAGGCATTGCCGTTGCCGCGCAAATGCTGGAGCTGCTCGAGCTTGGCGGAAAGCGAATCGACCAGCGCCTCCAGCCGCGGCGGCACTGAGGCGCTGCTTTGCGCCCGCTCGGAGATCGCGTCGGAGAGCGCGGAGATGTTCTGCTCGAGATGATCGAGCGCAGCGCCGCGGGCTCTAGCGTATTCGAATTTCTGACCGAGCGCCTGCACCTGCTCGGCCAGCGCGCGCACCGTCTCGTTGTCGGCGATGTGGTTCGATATCTCGCGCAGCGCGGTGATGGAGTTTTCGAGCTGCGCCATGTTCGCCGGGTCTTTCTCGACGACGATCAGGTCGATCTTGTGCGCGAGGCCGGCGACCGCCTCATTGAAGCTGATCAACATCTCCGCCGGGGTAAGCCCGCGAAGCGTATTGCGAACTTCGACGAGCCGGTGCTCGATGGCGCTTAGCGCATTGGCGTCGATGCCGGCCCGGCGGCCTTCCGCAATTCGCTGGTTGAGGCCTTGGATCTGCGCCTCGATGGCGTCAATGTCACAGCGCGGCATCGCCTTGCCGAGCGCGCGGCCAATTTCGCCGAGCTCTTGGCGCAGCGCATTGATCTCTTCTTCGACGCCTGGCTTGCGCAACGTCGCGATCTGATCGGCGATCTTGCGTGGCTGGTCTTCCAGGCCTGACAGGTTCAGCGCTAGCAGCGGCATCGACACTGGCGCCGGCGCACCCATGGCGATCGCGCTTTGCGTTCGCAGGCGCGGCGCCTGCGGCGGCACGACGGAAGGCGCGGCCAGGGGCGCGGCGCTGCCACTGAGGGCGCGCTTACGCGCAGCAATTTCGGCGACCGCTCGGTCGAGGGAAGGCGGTAGTTGCGTGCTGGGCATCGCAAGCTGCATCGCCGACGGCGGTGGCGACGCCGGCCGCGTCACGTTGGCGAATGGATCAAGCTGCTTGTCGAGCCGGCCTATCAGTTCTGCGAACCGGTCCGCCTCAGTATGGCTCTTCTTGGGCGTGTGGGCGGCTGGTCCCGTGCGCATGAGCGCTCCGATGCGTTGTGTGAGATCGTCGAGACGCTGATGGACCGTTTCGAGTTCGTTGCTGTTCCCGTCATCCACATGAGGAGAGGCGTGAATGCCTTCCTCATCGGCCCGCTGTATGGTGGGGGCGTTGAGCCCTTCGCCGAAAGAGACTCCCAAGCGGCATACGGCCTCTTGCTCTTGTTCGCGCGCTTCCGGCCGTATGCCTTTGACACGCCACGGGACGCTAAAGTTCATTGTGCTCGCACCCACTCTAAAGGTGGCGGCGAAAGAGCCTTCATGGCTCTCCGTGGAAGCGGCACACGTTAACGAGAAGTGGATACGGGTGCCGTCCGCAGTCCTCTGGCCGACTTTTCCCCCGTCACGGTAAAAAAGGGGTTAAGGGCCGGAAGTGCCGAAATTTGCGGGGGGTCTAAGCTGCCTGGCGAGGCGTTTCAACGTGACTGAAAGCTGAATGTGCGATGTTTCATTGGGGGCCGCGCCTGCGGCTAAACCTTCTTGCAGTCGTCACCACCGTTCAATAATTAACGAATGGCTAACGGCGCCATGGCAGGACGCCGGGAGGGATCAATGGCGACCTACAAGGCACCCGTCGACGACGCGCTGTTCCTATTGCACGAAGTCTTTCACCTCGACCGTTACGGCAATCTTCCCGGCTTTGGCGACGCCACGCCCGACGTGGTGGAAGCGGTGCTGCGCGAGGCCGGTAAGTTCAGCGAAGAGGTGCTCACCCCACTGAACCGCTTGGGCGATGAGGAAGGCTGTACGCGTCACCCGGACGGCAGCGTCACTACCCCGAAGGGCTTCAAAGAGGCCCTCAAGCAGATGGTCGAGGGCGGCTGGATCGGCATCTCGGTGCCACCAGAATTTGGCGGGCAGGGCCTGCCGACGACATTGACCCAGTTGGTCAACGAATTCCTCTGCTCGGCCAATTTGTCCTTCGCCATGTACCCGGGCCTCACGCAGGGCGCTATCGCCGCACTGCTGGTACATGGCTCGCCGGAGATCAAGGCGAAATACCTACCGAAGATGGTCGAGGGCGTCTGGACCGGCACCATGAACCTCACCGAGTCGCATTGCGGCACCGATCTCGGCCTGTTGCGCACCAAGGCGGTGAAGCAGCCGAACGGCAGCTACAAGATCACCGGCACGAAGATCTTCATCTCCGCCGGTGAGCACGACATGTCCGAGAACATCATCCATCTGGTGCTCGCGCGCATCGAAGGCGCGCCAGCCGGCATCAAGGGTATCTCGCTATTCGTGGTGCCTAAGATCTTGGTCAAGGACGACGGCTCGCTCGGCGCGCGCAACGGCGTGACCTGTGGCTCGATCGAAGAGAAGATGGGTATCCACGGCAACGCTACCTGCGTAATGAATTATGACGATGCCAGCGGCTGGCTGATTGGCGAGGAGAACCGCGGCCTCAACGCTATGTTCGTGATGATGAACGAGGCGCGTCTCGGCGTTGGCGTTCAAGGGCTCGCGCTGTCGGAGGTCGCCTATCAGAACGCCGCGACCTACGCGAAGGAGCGAGTGCAGGGTCGCGCGCTCTCCGGCGCCAAATATCCCAACCAGCCGGCCGATCCAATCATCGTGCATCCGGATGTGCGGCGCACGTTGCTGATCATTCGCGCCTTCAACGAAGCGGCGCGCGCGCTAGTGATGTGGACTGCACTCAGGACCGACGTCTCGCACCGCTCGGGTGACGCAAAGGAACGGCAAAGCGCCGACGACCACATGGGCTTGCTCACACCGGTGATCAAAGGTGTACTCACCGAACAGGGCTTCGCCAACGCGGTGCAGGCGCAGCAAATGTTCGGCGGGCACGGCTACATTGCCGAGCATGGCATGGAGCAGTTCGTGCGCGACGCCCGAATCGCCATGATCTATGAGGGCGCCAACGGCATCCAGGCGCTCGACCTCGTCGGCCGCAAGCTCGGCAAGGACGGCGGCCGGGCACTTATGGCGTTCCTCAATGAGATCGGCGGCTTCATCAAGGAGAAGGGCGCCGATGCCTCCATGAAACCGTTCGTTACGCCGCTCGGCGTTGCGCTCGGCCACCTGCAACAGGCCTCCATGTGGTTCATGCAGAACGCGATGGCCAAGCCCGACAACGCTGGCGCCGGCGCCACCGATTACCTGCAGATGTTCGGCCTGGTCGCGCTCGGCTATATGTGGTGTCTGATCGCACAAGCCGCGCTAGCCAAGCAGACGGACGCTCGGATGAAGGCTAAACTCATTACCGCGCGCTTCTTCATGGAGCGCATGCTGCCTGAGACCGCGGCGCAGCTCGCGCGCATCAAGTCGGGGGCGGACGCGGTCATGGAATTGCCTGACGAGGCGTTCTAGACGTTTTTTACTTTGCCGATGAACAGCCAGGCCATCAGGACCGCTGGCGACGATGAATAGAACCGAGGCCGGGGCCACCAGCGGAACGCTGCCGCTGGTCACGTAGAATAGCTGCCGACAACAATCCCAAGCGCGCCGATCGAGGCAATCCAGAACTGCGCTCATGCCAGCGGCACTTCGTGCAATCCTGGCCAGAGCCAGCAGAGTACGCCGTAGATCGCCGACATTGACGATTTGACAGACACGGCCGTGCCGACTCCGAGTGGCACGGCACACCAAAGTGGTCTGCGGGGCGGCCCAACAGCACAGCGCCGGTGGCAAACCCGATCATCACGAACGTACAGGGCAGCGAGGCGGCGTGGGCCACGCCGAATTCGGCCTGCAGCGTTGGTAGTGCTACCATATAGGACCAGATGCCGACGCTGCCGATAGTGCCGAGTAGTACCGAGATGCGCAGGCGCAGCTATGCGGCAGGAGAATCAGTTGGTTCCGGCGCGGAATGACCGGCGTTAGACACTGGCGTCACAGTGGAAAAGCTCCGGCTTGAGCCGCAGCTGGTGGGCATTTCGCTCTTGCCGCGGCCAGTTACTGTTTACGGATCAAGCCTCAGACCGCTTTCTTATAATTATTCTAACATACTGAAATTAAAAGCGATTCCACTTGATTTAGATCAGGAAAAGTCCAAGTTGATGTTGATATTGTAAATGACAATCAAACGCAGGAAGCCCACTGATGTCCGACCGTCATCGAGCCCAACAGCGCGTGCCACTGGGTGTAGAGCGCAAAGGGTTCCGCGGCCACATCGACGCGATCGCCGCGTATGACGCCCCGTCAGGCATTCCGCCGGCGGAGCTCGAGAGGCGTTTGCTCGAACTCGGCTTCGTCGAAGGCGCCAAGATCGAGATCCTGCATGAGGGGCTGGTCGGCCGCGATCCGATCGCGGTGCGCGTCAACCACGCCACTATTGCGCTGCGCCGGCGTGAAGCTATGGCGATCCTCGTATCCTGATCGGCGTTCACTCAATGTCGGCTGCGACCGGATCGAACATCTTGCATTTCGCTTTGGTCGGTACGCCGAACAGCGGCAAGACCGCGCTGTTCAACGCCATTACCGGCAGCCGCCAGAAGGTCGCCAACTATCCCGGCGTTACCGTCGAGCGCAAAGCCGGCATCATCCAGACGCCGTCCGGCCACCGCGTCAACCTGACCGATCTGCCCGGCACCTATTCGCTGCGCGGCCGCAGCCCGGACGAAGAGATTACCCGCGACATCGTGCTCGGCCGGCTCGCCAGTGAGGCGCCGCCCGACCTGCTGCTATGCGTTGCCGACGCTACTAACTTGCGCATCGCCTTGCGGCTGGTGATCGAGCTCAAGCAGGTCGGCTGTCCGCTGATGCTCGTCCTCAACATGATCGACATCGCGCGCCACCGCGGCATCGACATCGATCTCAAGAAGCTGTCGCAGGAGCTTGGCATTCCCGTCGTCACCTCGGCGGCGGTGCGGCGCGGCGGCACCGAAGATCTGATGCGGCGCATGGACGAGATCATCGCCAATTTCAAGCGCGGCGAGAACGCCAGTACCTGGAAGCCGCCGACTTCGACCGAGCTGCGCGCTGCCCAACGTGAAGCCGACCGCATTATCCGCGCTGCCGTGAGCCAGCCAGCGCGGCCTGACACGCGCACCGGTAAAATCGACGCCGTGTTGCTGCATCCGGTCGCCGGGTTGTTGATCCTGCTCTGCGTACTGTTCGTGATGTTCCAGGCGGTCTTTGCCTGGGCAAAACCCGTAATGGACCTGATCTCGGTCGGCTTCGATTGGCTCGGCGTCCAGACGCACGATTTATTGCCCGAAGGCCTGCTGCAAAGCTTCATCCAGAACGGTGTCATCTCTGGCGTCGGCAATGTCATCGTCTTCCTGCCGCAGATCCTGATTTTGTTTCTCTTCATTCTGCTTCTGGAAGACCTCGGCTATATGGCGCGCGCCGCCTTCCTGATGGATCGCGTCATGGGCGGCGCCGGCTTGCACGGCCGCGCCTTCATCCCGCTCCTGTCGAGCTTCGCCTGCGCCATCCCCGGCATCATGGCAACGCGCGTGATCGACAATCGCCGCGACCGGCTGACCACCATTCTGGTCGCGCCGCTGATGACTTGCTCAGCGCGCATCCCTGTCTACACGCTGATAATCTCCGCCTTCATTCCCAACAAGACTGTATGGAACTGGTTCGGTCTGCAGGGCCTGGTGATGTTCGGACTTTATGCCGCCGGAATCGTTAGTGCGTTAGCCGTGGCCTTCGTCGCCAACCATTTCTTCTGGCGCGAGAGCGCGACGCCGCCGTTCATGCTCGAGCTGCCCGACTACAAGGTGCCGCGCGTGCGCTCGGTCGCCATCGGTGTCTACACGCGCGCGGTGATGTTTCTGAAACGCGCGGGCACCACGATTTTTTCGATGATGGTACTGATCTGGTTCCTGGCGTCGTTCCCGCGTCCGCCGGAAGGCGCCACTGCTCCGGCCATCGACTACAGTTTGGCGGCGATTCTCGGCAGATGGCTGGAGCCGGTGCTGGCCCCGGTCGGCTTCAACTGGCATATCGACGTCGCGCTCATCCCCGGCATGGCGGCGCGCGAAGTGGCCGTCGCTGCGCTTGGTACCGTATACGCGATCGAGGGCGGCAAGGAGGCTGCGGCGCAGATCGGACAGATGCTGGCCAGCCAATGGAGCCTGGCGACCGCGTTGGCGTTGCTGGCCTGGTACATTTTCGCCCCGCAATGCGCGTCCACGTTGGCGGTGATCAAGCGCGAGACCGGCAGTTGGAAATGGATGGCACTAACTTTCGGCTACATGTTGTCGCTCGCCTACATCGCCTCCTTCATTACCTTCCACGTCGCGGTGGCGCTCGGCGCGGGCTAGTGCCCCGATCGGCTCTCGCGCTATTGTTCCGCGCGGGTTAAGAATAATCCCATGACCGCAATCAGCGTTCCGCGCCCGGCGTGGATGACCGAAGATCTCGTGCTGCTCGAGGAGCAGGCGCGGCGCTTCATTGCCGACGAATTCGTGCCACATCTCGAGAAATGGCACGAAAAGGGTATGTACGATCGCGACGTCTGGACCAGGTCCGGTGCTGCTGGACTGCTGTGCGCGTCGATGCCGGAGGAATATGGTGGCGCCGGCGGCACCTTCGGGCATGAGGCGGTGATTAATCGCGAATTCTCGCTCGCCGGCTTCGATACCTTCGGCGCCCCGCTGCATTCCGGCATCGTCGCGCCCTACATCCTGCATTACGGCACCGAGGAGCAGAAGAAACGCTGGCTGCCCAAGCTCGCAACCGGCGAGCTGGTCGGCGCCATCGCCATGACCGAGCCTGGCACCGGGTCCGACTTGCAGGGCGTGCGTACCACTGCGCGCAAATCCGGCAACGGGTACGTCCTCAACGGCTCGAAGACCTTCATCACCAACGGCCAGCACGCCAATCTGATCATCGTTGTCGCCAAGACCGACTTAAAAGCCGGCGCTAAGGGCACGTCGCTGATGGTGGTAGAGACTGACGACGCACAAGGCTTCCGCCGCGGCCGTAAGCTCAAGAAGCTCGGCATGGATTCGGCTGATACCTCCGAATTGTTCTTCGAGGACGTGCAATTGCCGGGAGAGGGGTTACTCGGCACCGAGGAGGGACAAGGCTTCTACCAGCTCATGAAGGAGCTGCCGCAGGAGCGGTTGATTGTCGCGGTCCACGCCGTGGCGATGATGGAGCGGGCGCTCGCGCTCACCATCGATTACGTCAAGCAGCGCAAGGCCTTCGGCCAGGCCATCATCGAATTTCAGAATACCCAGTTTGAGCTCGCCGAGTGCAAGACCGATACCACACTCGCCAGGGTGTTCCTCGATCACTGCATCGGTCTGCATATAGAAGGTAAGCTCGATACCGTGACTGCCTCGATGGCCAAATACCGCTTGACTGATATGCAAGGCAAGGTGATTGACCGCTGCCTGCAATTGTTCGGCGGCTATGGCTATATGGACGAATACCCGATTTCACGTCTCTACCGCGACGCGCGGGTGCTGCGCATCTACGCCGGCACCAACGAGATCATGAAACTGCTAATCGCGCGCAGCCTCTGACCTGCACAGGAGAACGCCAATGCTGGACGCATTTATTTATGACCACGTGCGGACCCCTCGCGGCCGCGGCAAGTCCGACGGGGCGCTGCACGAGGTGACCGCGCTCAATCTCGCGGCGCAGGCGCTTGGCGCCATCAAGGACCGCAACAGGCTCGATCCTTCGGTGGTCGACGACGTCGTGCTCGGCTGCGTCGATCCGGTCGGTGAGGCGGGCGGCGACATCGCGCGCGCTGCAGCGCTGGTCGCAGGTTTCGGCGACGGTGTGCCGGGCGTGCAGATCAACCGTTTCTGTGCGTCTGGCCTCGACGCGGTGAATTTCGCGGCCGCCGAGGTGATGTCTGGCCAGCATGACATAACCATCGGTGGCGGTGTTGAATCCATGAGTCGCGTCGGCATCGGCGCCTCCGGCGGCGCCTGGCCCGTCGACCCGTCGATCGCGGTGAAGACCTATTTCCTGCCGCAAGGCATTTCCGCCGATCTGATCGCCACCAAATACGGATTCTCGCGCGATGATGTGGACGCCTACGCAGTTGAAAGCCAGAAACGTGCGGCAAAAGCTTGGGACGAAGGCCGATTCAAGAATTCGGTGATGCCGGTGAAGGACGTCAACGGCCTCACCATCCTCGCTAAGGACGAGCACATGCGGCCGTCGACCACGATGCAGACGCTCGCCGCGCTGCAGCCGTCCTTCGTGCAGATGGGCGAGATGGGCGGCTTCGACGCGGTCGCTGTGCAGCGCTATCCGGAAGTCGAGACGATCAACCATGTGCACACGCCGGGCAATTCGTCCGGCATCGTCGACGGTGCCGCCGCAGTGCTCATCGGCAGTAAAGAAGCCGGCAAGGCCGCGGGCCTGAAGCCGCGCGCGCGTATCAAGGCCTTCGCCAATGTCGGGTCCGAACCCTCGATCATGCTGACAGGCCCGATCCCGGTCACCGAGAAGGTGCTCAAGAAGGCCGGCATGACCGTAAAGGACATTGACCTCTACGAGCTCAACGAGGCTTTTGCCTCGGTTGTCTTGCGTTACATGCAGGCGTTCGACATTTCACACGACAAGATCAACGTGAACGGAGGCGCCATTGCCATGGGCCATCCGCTCGGCGCCACCGGCGCCATGATCATTGGAACCGTGCTCGACGAGCTGGAGCGCAGCAACAGGGAGACGGCGCTCGTCACTCTCTGCATCGGCGTAGGCATGGGTACCGCGACGATCATCGAGCGGGTCTGAAAAAATGCCCAAGGTCGACATCGCTAAGGTCCCGGTGAAGAGCGGCAGCTTTTATCCGGCGCCGTTCCAGGCCGAGCACAAGGGCCGCCACAAGCAGGCATTGGGCGACGTGGTCGGCCTGACGCAATTTGGAGTCAACATCTCGCGCATCGAGCCGGGCCAGTCCTCAGCGCTGCGACATTGGCATGAGCAGGAGGATGAATTCATCTACATGCTGGAAGGCGAGTTGCTGCTGATCGAGAATGACGGTGCGACCGTGCTCAGGTTCGGCGACGCCGCCGGCTTCAAGGCCGGCAACAGCATCGCGCACAAACTGGAGAACCGCAGTAACCACGACGCGGTGTATTTAGAAGTTGGCACCCGCGCGCAGTCCGAGCGCGTGCATTATCCGGACGTCGACCTAGTGATGGAGCGCGACCAGAAGGGCCGCCGCTACCTGCACAAAAACGGCGAGCCGTATCACTCATAGGAGTCCCGGATGGCGAATTTCAAACTCGATATCGACGCCGACGGCATCGCGCAAGTCACCTGGGATATGGCCGACCGCTCGATGAACGTCATCACCATGGAGGTGATCGACGAGCTCTCCGGCATCGTCGAGAAGGTTGCTTCTGACGCCGCGATCAAGGGCGCCGTCGTCAGTTCCGGCAAGGACACCTTCTGCGGTGGCGCCGACCTCACCATGCTCGAGCGCATGGGCGACATCTATGCCAACATGGTGCGCAGCGATGGAGCGGAAGCTGCGGCCGGCTTTGTGTTCGAGGAAAGCCGGAAGCTGTCGCTGCTCTACCGGCGACTGGAGACCTGCGGCAAGCCATGGGTCTGCGCGATCAACGGGACCGCGATGGGCGGCGGCTTCGAACTTGCGCTTGCTTGTCATTATCGCATCGTTGCCGACAATCCGAAGACGCGGCTTGGCCTGCCTGAGATCAAAATCGGCCTGTTCCCGGGCGCCGGAGGCACCACGCGTGTCGCGCGCATGCTGCAGCCACCCGACGCGTTGCAATTTTTGCTCAAGGGCGACCAACTCAAGATCGACCGCGCTAAGGCGATGAAGTTGATTGATGCGGTAGTACCGCCCGCTGACCTGATCAAGGCCGCGAAGGACTGGATCAAGGCCGGCGGCAAACCGGTGGCGCCGTGGGACGTGCAGGGATTTAGGCTGCCGGGCGGGCCGGTTTATTCGAAGGCTGGCATGATGACCTTCCCAGCGGCGAACGCGATCTACCGGCGCGAGACCTACGACAACTATCCGGCCGCGCGCGCCATACTGCAGGTGGTCTACGAAGGCCTGCAGGTGCCGTTCGACACCGCGCTGCGCATTGAGTCGCGCTATTTCGCCAAAATCCTGCGCTCGCCGGAAGCGGCGGCGATGATTCGCTCGCTGTTCGTCTCCATGCAGGAACTGAACAAAGGCGCGCGCCGCCCGGCCAATGTGCCCCCGTCGAGCCTAAAAAAGATCGGGGTTGTCGGCGCGGGGTTTATGGGCGCCGGTATCGCGCAGGTGAGCGCTTCCGCCGGCCTGCAAGTCGTGCTGATCGACCGCGACCAGGAGACCGCCGACAAGGGCAAGGCCGGTCTGCTTAAGGCGCTGTCCGACCGCGTGACAAAGGGCCGCATGAAAGGTGCCGAGCGCGACGAGCTTCTAGTGCGCATCATGCCAACGGCCGATTACGTAGCGCTAAGAGATTGCGATCTGGTCATCGAGGCGGTGTTCGAGGACCGCAAGGTGAAATCCGACGTCATCGCCAAGATCCAGGCGGTGATCGGCGACGGCGCGATCTTCGCCTCCAACACTTCAACGCTGCCGATCACCTCGCTCGCTGCCGAGTTCAAGGATTCGGCGCGCTTCATCGGCATCCACTTTTTCTCGCCGGTCGACCGCATGATGCTCACCGAGATTATCCTCGGCCAGAAGACCGGCGATAGGGCGCTGGCGGTCGCGCTCGATTACGTGCGCGCCATCCGCAAGACGCCGATCGTCGTCAATGACTCGCGCGGCTTCTATGCCAACCGCTGCGTGCTCAATTACATCCAGGAAGGCTACTGGATGTTGCTCGAAGGCGTGCCGCCAGCAATGGTAGAAAACACCGCGCGCATGGCGGGCATGCCGGTGGGCCCGCTCTCCCTCAACGACGAGACCGCGCTCGACCTCGGCCTCAAGATTCTGCGCGCCACGGAAGCCGATCTCGGCCCCGGCATGGTCAACGAGGCGCAGAAGAAGCTGATGGAAGACATGGTCGAGAGGCACGGCCGGCTGGGACGCAAGAACGGCAGGGGCTTCTACGACTACCCGGTGGGCCAGCCCAAGCGGCTGTGGCCGGGTCTCGCGGATTTGCTGCCGAAGAAGCTTACGCGCGCGGAAGTCGAGGCGCTCGACGTTGAGGAACTCAAGCAGCGCTTCCTGGTAACGCAGGCGGTCGAGGCGGCGCGCACGTTCGAGGAGAAGGTCGTCACCGACGTGCGCGAAGCCGACGTCGGCTCGATCCTCGGCTGGGGCTTTGCGCCCTTCACCGGCGGCACGCTCTCCTACATCGACATGATGGGCACTAAGAAATTCGTCGCGCTCTGCCGTAAATTTGAGAAGAAATACGGACCGCGCTTTGCGCCCCCGAAGCTGCTCGTAGACCTCGCCGACCACGGCGAGAGCTTTTACAGCCGATTTGCGCCGCAGAAGAAAAAAGAAGCGGCATAGTCTGTACCCTCGCCAAGAGGAGCGCCACGGCCTAGCTCATCCTTCGAGACGCGCACCTCACGGTTTAGGCGGGACAAGTGTTGCGAAGGACCACAAACCCCGCTCGCTGTTCAGCTGGAATGAAAACCCCCGCAGCGTCTGGGTACTCGGCATCGTTTCCACGTTCATGGACGCCCTCTCCGAGTTGATCCGTGCGCTGCTGCCGCTCTATTTGGTGACGGTGGCCCCCGCTAACCGTCGGCGTCAGGGCATCGCCGCAAGTGGCCGCCTCGAAGTTCTCATCGAAAAGCGCTAGGTCATTGAACTCGTCTTAAAGCTAGGTCTTAATCCCGCATTGGATGTCGTCGTCAGAGATTAGCGGAAGGTGGCGCCCGACGCTGGCGCCGCGGCGGGGGCGCCGCGAGGTGCCAGGTCCTTGAGGGTCGCTCGCGGCCGGGCACGTCCCGCTGCTTCATTCCCCGTTCGGGGAAGGAAAAAAGCGACGCCGGCGCATCCCCCACCGCCAAGAATAGTGGTGACAACGCCGACCACGCATACGTGCCACTCGCATTGCCCTTTCCGGTTCACCGTGTTTAGTTCGCCGCCCTTTGCGCAGGGTCCTCGGGGACCAGGACTTCGAAAGATCGTGCGCCAACAAAAAATGGACCCGCATGGCTCGTGACCAGATCGACATGACGCCGATCGAGACGCGGCACGAACTCGTCGCCTGGCTCGAAGCGGGCTGCAAGCCCAAGTCGCAATTCCGCGTCGGCACCGAGCACGAGAAGTTTGCCTTCACCGTTGACGAGCATCGGCCGGTGCCCTACGCGGGCCGCCGCTCGATTCACGCGCTCTTGGAAGGTCTGCACGACATCCTTGGCTGGGAGCCGATCATGGAGGGCGACAACATCATCGGCATGTTCGACGTCACTGGTGGTGGCGCCATCACGCTGGAGCCGGGTGGCCAGTTCGAGCTGTCCGGCGCGCCGGTGCAGAATGTGCATCAGACCGCGTCGGAACTCTTCGCACATCTTGCGCAGTTGCGCGAAGTGGCGCGGCCACTCGGCATCGGTTTCCTCGGCATCGGCATGACGCCGAACTGGACTCGCAGCGACATGCCGGTGATGCCGAAAGGTCGCTACAAGATCATGGCCAATTACATGCCGAAAGTCGGCAAGCTCGGCCTCGACATGATGTACCGCACCTGCACGGTGCAGACGAACCTTGACTTTTCGAGCGAAGCCGACATGGTGAAAAAGCTGCGCGTGTCGCTGGCGCTGCAGCCTGTGGCGACCGCGTTATTTGCCAACTCACCGTTTACCGAAGGCAAGCCGAACGGTTTCTTGTCATTCCGCTCACAGATTTGGACCGACACCGACAAGGCGCGTTCCGGCATGCTGCCCTGGGCCTTCGAGGATGGGATGGGCTTCGAGCGCTGGGTCGATTACGCACTCGACGTGCCGATGTATTTCATCAAGCGGGGCGACAAATATATCGACGTCGCTGGCAAATCGTTTCGCGATTTCTTCGCCGGCAATCTCGCCGATCTGCCATGCGAGCGGGCGACCATCTCCGACTGGGCAAATCATCTGAGCACCATCTTCCCGGAGGTGCGGCTCAAGCGCTACCTCGAGATGCGCGGCGCCGACGGCGGTCCGTGGCGGCGGCTACCCTCGCTTGCCGCCTATTGGGTCGGCTTGCTTTACGACGACGAGGCGCTCGACGCCTGCTGGGACATGGTCAAGGGCTGGGGCGCCGCCGAGCGGCAAAAGCTGCGCGATGAGGTGCCGCGGCGCGGCTTTAGGGCCGAGATCGGCAACACCAACGTGCTCACACTGGCGCAGCAGACGCTGCGGCTTGCCGCGCGCGGGCTGGCGCGCCGCAAATTCCTCGACCGCAATGGCCGCGACGAGACGCGTTACCTGCGCCCGCTCGAGGAATCGATTGCGCGCGGCATCACACCGGCGGAAGAATTGCTGGAGAAATATTTCAACGACTGGAACCAGTCGGTCGAGCCGCTGTTCGACGAATACTCGTATTGACTATTCCGCCGCCTGCGCTTCCGACAGGTTGTCAAGCGAAGAGATGATGTGCTCGGCGAGTGCATTGGCCAACGTCGAGCCGTCATGCGCGTTGCGCACCAGGCCGATACGGCAGCTCGGCAGTTCGGGGAAGCCTTCCGCCGCAGTGAGCACGCGCATACCGGGCCGCAAGCCGGATTCGGGCAACACTGACACGGCGAGTCCGGCGAGCACGGCGGCGGCAACCGCACCGGCGTTCGAGCTCGAGTAGAGGATGCGATAGGGTCGGCCGACTTTTTCCAGCCGCTCGATGGCGAGTCTCCGCCAGATGCAGCTCGGTCGCCCGAGCGCCAGCGGCACTCGTTCCTCGAGGTGGGTTGGATGTCGGTTCGAGGTTACCCACAACAGCCGCTCGCGACGGAAGGTCTCGGAGGCCCGCTTCGACTCGCAATTGGTGACGATCGCTAGGTCGAGTTCGTTGGCATCGATGCGGTCGAGCAGGTTCCCGCTCGGCTCGCAAACCACGGTCAACTCGACGCCGGGATAGACGCGCGAGAAGCGCGCCATAATCTCCGGAAGATAACGGTCGGCGTAATCGTCGGGCACGCCAAGCCGCACGCGGCCGGACAACTCGGCGTCGGAAAACGCCGCGAGCGTCTCGACGTTAAGTCTGACGATGCGCCGCGCGTAATCGAGCAGACGCGCACCATCTTCAGTCAGCTTCGAGGCGCGCCCGTCGCGCGTGAAGATCGGCCGCTCGATGCGTTCCTCCAGCCGCTTCATTTGCATGGAAACAGCGGATTGGGTCTTGCTCACTACCTCGGCCGCCTTGGTGAAGCTGCCGGTCTCGGCGATGGCGATTAAGGTGCGTAACTGGTCGACGTCGATGAGCGCGGTCATGGACCTCTTTGCTGGCGACCTTTTTCCGGCTTTGCCCGCTATATGATCAATCGTGATTAATTAGATTAAAAACATTCATTTCACTAATCAATCCCTGCGATGCAACATTTGTGTGCCGCGCCGGAACGGCGCCCCGAGCATCCCGCGCGCCGCGGACGTCAAGAACTACCGTCGGCCGCCGACCAATCGGCAGGCGTGCCAGGCGGTGTGAAAACCCAAGCGGCCACTCTTTTCATCGGCCGCACGATCCGACACCGCGATCATCCCCTCTCGCGGCCGGATCAGCGCCCGTCGGCCCCTACGGCGGGCGCTTTCATTTGGTTATACTTATTACAAGAGACATTGCGCTGCCCTGTGCGTTAAAGTCCCGATAAGGCCGGCAAATCAAGCGGGCGCGGATGCGTATCGGTTTCCCCCTACTCGCAGCCTCGCTGGTCGTGATCGGAGCCAGCCTGTCGATCGCTCTGGCGCAGACCGGTTTCGACCGCCTTGGCGGCGATTACCTCAATTTCCCGGTGCGCAATGGTGATCCGGCCGTCTGCGCGGCGCGCTGCGAACACGACGCGCATTGCCGCGCCTGGAGCTTCTCTTATCCGCGCACGGCCACCACGCTCGCGACTTGCTGGTTAAAGAACCGCGTGCCGCCGCGCCAGGAAGACAAATGCTGCGTAACGGGCGTACGCGGTGCCGGCGTGATCGAGCAGCGCAAAGGTGCGCTGGAACTTTCCATCGACCGCATCGGCGGCGACTATCGTAATTTCGATACCGCCCCGGATGCCGAAGGCGTCGCCTGCAAGGCGGCCTGCGAGGCCGACAACAAATGCCGCGCCTGGACCTATGTGCGGCCGGGCTACATCGCGCCGACCGCGCGCTGCTACCTCAAGGACAGACTGATGCCGCCGCGCGCCAAGCCGTGTTGCATTTCGGGCGTGGTTCGCTGATTTCGATCAGTGCACGGTGCTGAAGAAGCGCGCGAGTCGCAAGCCGGAAGGCCACGTCCAGATCGGCTTGCGCCCAGTCGCCAGATCCCACGAGCCGACGATACCGTCAACTCGCCCGACCAAGTCCGTGACCGGCAACATGCCGACGCCACCTTCGCGCACTGGCACGCGGCTATCGGCCGAGTTGTCGCGGTTGTCTCCCATGACGAACAGGTGGTCCGGCGGTACGACCGTCTCGGCCATGTTATCGAGCATGTTGTGCGGCATGAGCTTGTACATCAGATGTCGCCGCTGACCTGGCAGCGTCTCGATGAAGCGCGCGGCCTGGCTGAGCGAGCCGTCTTCGCTTTCGAGGTCACCGGTGCCGTCTGGCTTTACCTCTACCGGCGTGCCGTTGATCGACACGACTCCGTCGCGCAGTGCGATACGATCGCCCGGCAGCCCGATGATGCGCTTGACCCAAACCTGCGAGCGGTCGCCCGGCCAGCGGAAGACGACAATATCGCCGCGCTGTGGCAGCGCGCCGAACAGACGCTGCGTGTTCGGCAGCACGATGAACGAGGGTAGGGAAGCGGTGCCGTAGCCGTAAGGGAATTTCGTCGCCAGCAATTCGTCGCCGATCAGAAGCGTCGGCTCCATTGAGCCGGACGGCACGTAGAACGGCTCGGCGATCGCGGTCTTCGCCGCCATCACTACCAGCACGATAACGATGATGTCGAAGATGCTCTTCGCCCATCCGGTGCCGGACGATTTTGCGCTTTGGGGCGTAGTGCTCATCAGGCAGTGCCGCCCACGGTAATCTTGTTCATGCGCAGCGACGGCTGGCCGACGCAGACCGGCACGCCTTGGCCATTCTTGCCGCAGGTGCCGACGCCCGGGTCGAGCGCGAAGTCGTTGCCGATCATCGTGATGCGATGCAGGTCGCTCGGACCGTTGCCGATCAGCATGGCGCCCTTTACCGGCGCGGTGACTTTGCCGTCCTCGATCTTGTAAGCCTCGGTGCACTGGAACACGTATTTGCCAGAAGTGATGTCCACCTGGCCGCCGCCGAAATTCACCGCGTACAGCCCGCTCTTCACCGAGGCGATCATCTCTTGCGGATCGTGCGTGCCGGCGAGCATGTAGGTGTTGGTCATGCGCGGCATTGGCAGGTGCGCGTGGCTCTCGCGCCGGCCATTGCCGGTCGGCTTCATGTTCATTAGCCGCGCGTTCTGCCGGTCCTGCATGTAGCCGACCAGAATTCCGTCCTCGATAAGCACCGTGCGGTTGCTCTGCGTTCCCTCGTCGTCGATCGATAGCGAGCCGCGCCGCTGCTGCATGGTGCCGTCATCGACAACGGTGACGCCCTTGGCGGCGACGCGCTGGCCCATCAGACCGGCGAAAGCGGACGTCTTCTTGCGGTTGAAATCGCCCTCGAGGCCGTGTCCGACCGCTTCGTGCAGCATGACACCCGGCCATCCGTGCCCAAGCACCACGTCCATCTCCCCAGCGGGCGCGGCGACCGCGGTAAGATTGACCAGCGCCTGCCGCACCGCTTCGTCGACCGCGCCTTGCCAGGCACGCGTCTCGATGAAGCGCTGATAATTTTCGCGCCCGCCGAGTCCGTAGGATCCGGTTTCTTGCCGGTCGCCGTCGCCAGCGACCACCGAAACGTTGAGCCGCACCAGTGGGCGGATGTCGCGATATTTTTCTCCGTCGGCCCGCAGGATTTCCACCACCTGCCAGGTGGCGGCGATGCTGGCAGTGACCTGCCGCACGCGCGGATCCTTGGCACGCGCGTAAGCGTCGATCGTTTCCAGCAGCTTCACCTTGGCTTCGAAGCCAGGCTCACCCAGCGGATTGTCGTCACCGTAAAGCTTGCGGTTGGTGCGGCCCGGCGGCTCGGAATATTTGCCGCTGTGGCCGCCTTTTACCGCGCGCACCGCTTCGGCGGCGCGGCTAAGGGCCGCTTCCGAAACATCGGAGGCATGCGCGTAGCCGACGGCCTCGTCCTTCACGGCGCGCAGCCCAAAGCCTTGTGCGGTGTCATAGGTCGCCTGCTTGAGGCGGTTGTTGTCGAACACCAGCACTTCCGACTGACAATATTCCAAGAACAATTCGCCGTCGTCGGCGCCTTCGAGCCCGCTCGCGATCAGTTGCCGCACTTTGCCGCCGTCGAGACCGGCGCGGTCAATCAGGGAGGAAATGTTTGCAGCCATCGGCGGGTTCCTGCTCGGCGTCTTCGGATCAGATAGGGCGTTTCGGGCGATTTGGCGAGGGCGCTATATCCGCCCTCTCGATGGGCGTAATATGAAAGCTTCGCGGCGGGGGGAATATGCAATGAAAGCAATGCTCTTAGTGGGTCATGGCGGAACGGAACTGATGCTCTATGGCGAGGCTCCGGACCCGAAGGCCGGTCCTGGCGAGGTGGTGGTCGATGTCCACGCCGCCAGCGTAAACGGCGCCGATCCCAAGGTTCGGCGTGGCGGCGGGCGCTATCAGCTCGACAAATTCCCCCACATTCTCGGCCGCGACTTCTCAGGCGTCGTGAGCGAGGTCGGCCCGGGTGTCACTGATTTCAGGATAGGGGACGCGGTGTTCGGCGTCACCGAACAAGGCTTTGAGGGCGCCTATGCGGAGAAGATCGCTGTCAAGGCGGCGATTGTCGCCAAGAAGCCGCCGACGCTCAGTCACGCCGAGGCGGCAGCGCTCGGTCTCGTCAGCCTCACCGCGCTGGTGGCAATCGAGGACACCGCGCATCTCAAAGCTGGCCAGACCATACTGATCCAGGGCGGCGCCGGCGGCGTTGCCGGTTTTGCCATCGCGCTCGCCAAGCACATCGGCGCGACCGTGATCACGACGGCGAGCGCCGGCAATCTTGATTATGTACGAAGCCTCGGCGCCGACAGGGCGATCGACTACAACAAGGAAGATTTCACAGCGATCGGCCCGGTCTGCGACGTGGTGTTCGACACCGTCGGCGGCAATGTGCGATCCGGCTGCTACAAGGTGCTCAAGCCCGGCGGCAAGCTTGTATGGGTCGCGCCGGCGCCGGAAGGCTTCGAAATTCCGCGCAAGGACGTGCACACGCTGCGCCCGGACGTGAAGCGTGACCGCGCGCATCTCGAGCGCATGCTGGAGCTTGTCGCGCGTGGTACGGCTCGTCCGCCCACCATCACACGCTACAAGCTCGCCGGCGCGGGCGAGGCGCATCGCATCAGCGAAGGCCGCCACCTGCAAGGCAAGCTGGTGCTGGAGGTGCGCTGACTATTTTGCCTGTGGTTTCTTCAAGAACGAGGCGCAGAATGCGGCGTCGAATTCGCGGTAGTCGTTGGTGATCTCCTCACCCTTGCGGATATTGTGCCGCGCGATGGCGTAACCGCTGCGCAGGTAGGTATTGGCGTTTTCCGAATGGTTCATGTGGCGGTCGTTGTCGATGGTGAGCAGGATTTCGCCGTCAACGCGGTAGCCGTGATACCGGATGAATTCCCTCGCCGCTTTCGGCAGCCGCGCGAATTGCTTGGGCGTGTAGCAACGGTCGAAGCCCTCCGCGAAGCACCAGATCTTGGTGCCCTTGCGAATGAACTCATCGGCGAAGACGCCGAGTCCGTGAATTTTGCTTTTGCCGAGATAAGTCTTGACCAGGAGCATCGCTCAACCATTCGAAATCAGCGGGCCCGGTTCGCAATCCGGGCCCGTCATGGATCGTAGCATTTTACGCCGGTTCAGTCGTCATATTCCATCGAAATGTCCTGCCCGGTGTAATCCGGCATCATCGCCGCCGCGACGAGGCTGATTACCGCGCAAGCGGCGATATAGATCGCGATCGCATAGCCCGAACGATAAGCGGCGAACAGCGCGGTCGCGATCAGCGGCGCCGGGCCGCCGGCGATGACGGAGGCAAGCTGATAGCCGAGCGAGGAACCGCTGTAGCGCAGCCGGGGCGTGAATGCCTCGGCGATCAGCGCCGCCTGCGGGCCGTATTGCATGTCGTGCGGGATCAGCGAGAGCACGATGGCGATAAATACTAGCGCCGGCACCGCCGTATCGATCAGGCCGAAGTAGATAAATCCGAACACGCCGACAGTCGCGGCGCCGATCAGATACATTTTCTTGCGGCCAATGAGATCGGAGATGTGACCCGACAGTGGGATGCTGATGAACGACAGGCAAGAGGCCACCAGCACCGAGGTCAGGATGAAGTCGCGCGACATGTGCAAGGTGCCGGTGGCATAGGCGAAGATAAATGCCGTGAAGATGTAGAACGGCGCTTGCTCCGCCATGCGTAAGCAGGCTGACAGGATAATCTCACGGGGTTGCCGCTTGATCACCTCGATAATTGGCGCCTTTTCGATCCGCTTCGTCTCGATCAGTTGCCGGAACACAGGCGTCTCGAGAATGCCGAGCCGAATCCAGAGGCCGACGCCGACCAAGATGATCGACAGAGCGAACGGGATGCGCCATCCCCAGGTGGCGAATTGATCGCCGGACAATCGGCTGAAAGCGAGGATCGCCAGGTTCGACAGGAACAGGCCACATGGCACGCCAAACTGCGGCCATGAGGCGACCAGGCCGCGTTGCCCATGCGTGCGCGCCCATTCCATCGCCAGCAGTACCGAGCCGCCCCATTCGCCACCGACGCCGATGCCTTGCAGCATGCGCAGGATAGTTAGAATCACGGCGCCCCAGATGCCGATCGTGGCGTAGGTCGGCACAAAGGCGATGAGGAAAGTAGCGATGCCCATGCACAGGAGCGTGGCGATCAGGGTGCCCTTGCGGCCGATACGGTCACCGTAATGACCGAAGATCGCAGCGCCGATCGGACGCCCGACGAAGCCGATGAAGTAGGTGCCGAATGCCGCGAGTGTCGCAGTCAATGGGTCTTCATTGGGAAAATAGAGTTTACCGAAGATCAAGCCGGCGGCGGTGCCGTAGATGAAGAAGTCATACCACTCGATAGTGGTGCCGATGGTAGCGGCGACGACGGCTTTGCGGAGCTGCGCGCTGTGGTCGGAAGCGGACAGCGCATCGAATTTGGCTGCGATAGCCATGAGCAATCTCCTGTAGCGTTTCTTTCCCCGAATTGCGCTGGATATTTTCTTGGCCAGCGTCTCTGCCGGAAAGATAGTTCAGCTTGGCTCACTTCCAAGTTGCGCAGTTGACGCGAGCGAAAAACCAGGGAATTTATTGCGGTGCGAAAGCGCTCAGGGCAGCTTGTCGTAGCCCTCGCCGAAACCGGCGAGGCTCATCGGGAAACCGATGCCTTCTTCCGGAGTCTGGAAGATGATGAAGGTCGCGGTCTTGCCGGTGCGCAGCTTCTGGATGAGCGCGTCATCCATGACCACCTCGGCAATGCAGCCATTGGGCAGACAGCGCACGAACCCGGCGCGGCCGATATCGGCCTGGTCGATCTTCAGTCCGAGTCCCGAGGGCAGTAGCACCCCCAGCGGAGCCACCACCCGCATAAGCCGACTCTTCTGGTCGGCGGTCTTGAGCACGATCACTGTGAGACCGACATTGGCGCGGTCTTCCGCGGTCACGCTCTGGATCAAGGCGCATTGCTCAGTTTTGGCACCGGGCGGCGTGTCGCAGCGGATCTGCCAGTCCTTGTGCACCGACTTGACTGCACCCTGTGCGGAGGCCCGTTCGGCAAGGGCGGCAAAAACCAGGGCCAGCGCTACCAGCGCGAGCCCCACTGCCTGTCTGCCATGCCCGAAAATGTCCATCATTCAATTCCTTGGCCCACCACCAATGGCTTAGGCGAATCGCCATCCCGCCGGCATTTTATTTCGCTCCCTTCGTTCATGCCGCGGCCAGTCCTGTCAAGCAAAAGGGTTTGCGGGCCATCCAGGCCGGGCGGACGTCGCGTGCGACTCTGTTGGGGGCAAGCCGTTTTCCGGCTTGAGATCCAGTTGTAAGGCGCATTGCGGCAGGCCCCGAATTGTGGTTTGACGGGCTGGGATTTCCCCCGTCCCACCGCATCGCAGTAGCGCCACGCCCGTGGCGAAATGCCATGCCTAGCGGGGTTAACCCGTGCATCTACTCGCGGTGGGGGGCAACAAGGGCCTCGCAAGCCCCGCTTTCGTCAGGGAGCGCATTCGACAATGCAGATGTTTAGGCGATTTGTTGCATTCATGGTCGCGAGCGTGACGATTCTTGCCGCCGGTACAGCACTAGCTGGGATCGGCCACCCCGACCCATGGGAGATTGGTCTGCAAGAGGCCGCTACCCCGGTGATGGAGGAGATCACCTGGTTCCATAATTTCCTGCTCTGGGTGATCGCGGCGATCGCGCTTTTCGTGTTGGCGCTCTTGATCATCGTGATGGTAAAGTTCAACGCCCGCAGCAATCCGGTGCCTTCGCGCACCACTCATAACACCACCATCGAGGTGATCTGGACCGTCGTACCGGTCCTCATCTTAGTGGCGATCGCGGTGCCGTCATTCCGCTTGCTGTTCTACCAGCTCAACGTGCCGAAGGCCGATCTGACGGTGAAAGTCACCGGCAAGCAGTGGTTCTGGAGCTACAGCTATCCGGACAGCAAGTTCGAATTCGACTCGCTGATGGTGCAGTCCAAGGACCTCAAGCCCGACCAGCCCCGGCTACTCGCGGTCGACAACGAGATGGTGGTGCCAGTCAACAAGGTTGTGCGCGTGCAGGTGATCGGTGCCGACGTCATTCATTCCTTCGCTGTGCCGTCGTTCGGCATCAAGATCGACGCCATTCCTGGCCGCCTGAACGAGACCTGGTTCAAAGCCGAACGCGAGGGCATGTACTACGGCCAGTGCTCGCAGCTTTGCGGCCGCGACCACGCTTTCATGCCGATCGCTGTGCGCGTCGTGAGCGAGAAGGAATATGCCGCCTGGCTCGATCTGGCGAAGAAGAAATACGCCGACGAGAACCGTGCACCGAGCAACGCCGTTGCCTCGGCTGGTTCAAACTGACGGTACGACAATAACAATAGAGTCGAGGGACAAGAGCGATGGCGAGCAATCAAGCGGCACACGGCGCACACGACGTCCATGATGCCCACGAGCATCATCTGACCGGCTGGCGGCGATTCCTCTATTCGACGAATCACAAGGACATCGGAACGATGTACCTGGTGTTTGCCATCTTTGCCGGCGTGATCGGTGCCGCGCTCTCGATCGCCATCCGGATGGAGTTGCAGAATCCGGGATTGCAGATCTTCTCGACGCCGCATGAATACAACGTGTTCGGGACTGCGCACGGCCTGATCATGATATTCTTTATGGTAATGCCGGCGATGATCGGCGGTTTCGGCAACTGGTTCGTGCCGATCATGATTGGGGCGCCGGATATGGCCTTCCCGCGCATGAACAACATTTCTTTCTGGCTGCTGCCGTCGTCCTTCGCGCTGCTAATCATGTCGATGTTCGTGGAAGGCGAGCCGGGCGCGCTCGGCGCCGGGACAGGCTGGACAATTTACGCGCCTTTGTCGACGAGCGGTCACCCTGGGCCGGCCATGGATTTCGTTATCCTGTCGATCCACCTCGCCGGTGCGTCGTCGATCCTCGGGGCGATCAATTTTATCACCACAATCTTCAACATGCGCGCACCCGGCATGACGATGCACAAGATGCCACTGTTCGTGTGGTCGATCCTAGTGACCGTGTTCCTGCTGCTGTTGGCGTTGCCGGTGCTCGCCGGCGGCATCACCATGCTGCTCACCGACCGCAATTTCGGCACGACGTTCTTCGCCCAGGAAGGCGGCGGTGATCCGCTGCTCTTCCAGCACCTATTCTGGTTCTTCGGTCATCCGGAGGTGTACATCCTGATCTTGCCAGGCTTCGGCATGGTCAGTCAGATCGTTGCCACCTTCAGCCGCAAGCCGGTGTTCGGCTATCTGGGCATGGCCTACGCGATGGTCGCCATCGGCGGTATCGGCTTTGTGGTCTGGGCACACCACATGTACACGGTCGGCCTGTCGACCGGCGCGCAGGCCTATTTCGTCGCCGCCACCATGGTGATCGCGGTGCCGACCGGAGTGAAGATCTTCTCCTGGATCGCCACGATGTGGGGTGGCTCGATCGAATTCCGCACGCCCATGCTGTGGGCGCTCGGCTTCATCTTCCTGTTTACTGTCGGCGGTGTCACCGGCGTGGTGCTGGCGAACGCCGGCGTCGACCGTGTGCTGCACGACACCTATTATGTGATCGCGCACTTCCACTACGTGCTGTCGCTCGGCGCGGTGTTCGCGATTTTCGGCGGCTGGTACTACTGGTTTCCGAAGATGACCGGTTACATGTACAACGAGACCATCGGGAAGATTCACTTTTGGATCACCTTCATCGGCGTGAACGTGATCTTCTTCCCGCAGCATTTCCTCGGTCTCGCCGGCATGCCGCGCCGCACGGTCGATTACCCGGACGCCTTCCACGGCTGGAACGAAGTCTCGTCCTACGGTTCCTATATCGCCGGCGTCGGCGTGCTGGTGTTCTTCTTCGGCTTGACTGAAGCCTTCCTGAAAAAGCGCGTTGCGGGCAACAATCCATGGGGCGTGGGCGCCACTACGCTGGAATGGACGTTGTCGTCGCCGCCGCCGTTCCACCAGTTCGAAATGCTGCCGCGCATAAAATAGAGCCGAGACGTAGCTAATGTCGCTCATCAGCGAAGTCGCGGACCTCCGCAGCCGCTTGGCCGCCGGGTCTCCTTTGGCCTTGGCTGAGCCGAGTCCGGCGACGGCCGGCGACTATGTCGCGCTCATGAAGCCACGCGTAATGTCGCTGGTGGTTTTCACGGCGCTCACCGGGCTCGCAGTCGCGCCCGGCCACTTGCATGCAGCGGTCGGCTTTACCGCATTGCTCTGCATCGCGGTCGGTGCCGGCGCCGCGGGCGCGCTGAACATGTGGTACGACGCCGACATCGATGCAATGATGACGCGCACCGCGCGGCGTCCGGTGCCGATGGGTCGCATCCAGCCGGGCGAGGCGCTGGCTTTTGGCCTGACGCTCGCCGGTTTCGCGGTGGTCGTCCTCGGCCTCTTGGTGAACGCTTTGGCCGCTGCGCTGCTCGCCTTTACCATCTTCTTTTACATTGCGATCTACACCGTCGGGCTGAAGCGCTCGACGCCGCAGAACATCGTGATCGGCGGCGTCGCCGGCGCCTTCCCGCCGATGATAGGCTGGACGGCGGTCACCGGGTCGCTGTCGCTCGAGCCGGTGCTCCTGTTCCTGATCATCTTCATGTGGACTCCGCCGCACTTCTGGGCACTCGCGCTATACCGCACCGAGGATTACGCCCGCGCCGGCATCCCGATGCTGCCGGTCGTCGCCGGCGACCGCAGCACCCGCCGGCACATCATGCTCTATACGCTGATCCTGGTGCCGCTCGGCGTCGCGCCGTGGCTCGCGGGCTTTGCCGGTGTCCTCTACGGTGGCATTGCGCTCGTCACCGGCGCCATCATGCTGACACTAGCCTGGCAGGTGCTCAACGAACGCCACCCGGCCGAGCGCGCGAGCCGTAATCTCTTCGCCTTCTCGATTCTCTATTTGTTTCTGCTCTTCGCGACGCTCCTGGTTGAGCGTGGCTGGGGCGGGCTCATTACCCGGTTGACGGAGCGAGTGTGAACGGGCCGGCCAAAGACGAGGGTATTGTGCTCACCGAGGCGCAGAAGCGGGCTCGCCGTTCGCGCTCGATCGCCATCGCGCTGTCGCTCGCCGCACTGGTCGTGCTGTTTTACGTGATAACCTTGGTGAAGGGCCCGATCGTTCTGGTTCGCCCGCTATGATGAGGATGGGCGCGCTCCGCAATAACAAGAAGCTAAACCCCGACGTACTGGTCGCCGGCGCCTGCAGCGTCTTTGTCGCTTGCATGGTCGGTGCGGCGTTCGCGGCGGTGCCGCTGTACAACTGGTTCTGCCGTTCTACTGGATTTGCGGGCACCACGCAGGTTGCCGAACGCGCCCCCGGGCAGGTGATCGACCGCACCGTAACCGTCCGTTTCGATTCAAACGTCGCGCCCGGTCTGCCGTGGCGCTTCGAGCCGGAACAGAATGAACTCAAAGTGCGCATCGGCGAGGTAGCAACCGTGCATTACAAGGTCATCAACCAGGCCGCGCACGCGATCGCCGGGCAGGCGTCCTACAACGTCTCGCCGCCGACGGTCGGCGCCTATTTCGACAAGATCAACTGCTTCTGCTTTACGGAGCAGCGCCTTAAAGCGGGCGAGACGCGCGAGATGGCGGTGGTGTTCTATGTCGATCCAGCGATCGTCAAGGACACCGAGCAGGATCATCTGAGCAACATAACACTGTCTTATACGTTCTTCCGGCTGCCCGAGCAGACAGCGCCGGTGGCCGACATGCCGGACCGGAATTTCGAGCAAGCTTTACGAGGTAACAAGCTTTAAGAGGTAACGGGCGCCGCGGCGCCGTCAGAACAAGGTTGAATGGAGATGATGATGGCTGAGGCTCATACCAAGCAACATGAGTATCACCTGGTTGATCCGAGCCCGTGGCCGGCAGTAGGTGCCGTGTCCGCCTTCCTCTTGGCCTTCGGCACCATCGCCTGGCTGCACCACATTTTCTTGGCCGCACCGCTGGTGTTCGGACTCGGCGTTATCGGCTTGATCTACACCTTCATCGCCTGGTGGAGCGATGTGGTGCGCGAAGCGCAATATCAAGGCTTCCACACCCGCGTGGTGCAGATCTCACACCGCTACGGCATGATCCTGTTCATCGCCTCCGAGGTGATGTTTTTCGTCGCCTGGTTTTGGGCCTATTTCAACACCGCGCTGTTCCCCGCCGACGCGCAAGACATCGGCCGTTTGGCCGCCATTGGCGGGGTGTGGCCGCCGAAGGGCATCGAGACTTTCAATCCTTGGCACCTGCCCCTGCTCAACACGCTGATTCTGCTCACCTCCGGCACCACGGTGACCTGGGCGCATCATGCGTTGTTGGAGGGCGACCGAGAGGGGCTGAAATGGGGCCTCGTGCTCACTATCCTGCTTGGCCTCACCTTCACCGGCGTGCAGGCCTATGAATATTCGCACGCTGGCTTTCATTACAGCGGCAACATTTACGGCGCCACCTTCTTCATGGCGACCGGTTTCCACGGCGCGCATGTGATCATCGGCTCGATCTTCCTGACTGTCTGCCTCGCCCGCGCGATGGCCGGTCATTTCAGTCCTACGCAGCACCTTGGCTTCGAGTTCGCCGCCTGGTACTGGCATTTCGTCGACGTGGTGTGGCTGTTCTTGTTCGCCTGCATATATGTGTGGGGTGCCGGCGTGCCGCATCCGGAGTGAGAAGCGCGCTCATTTCGTGAGGGGGCGGCGTGATCGCGCCGCCCTTTTGCTTTATGGGATGAACCAATGAACGACCAGCCGCTGCCGATCGCTCGAGGAGTGCGCTGCCGCTGTCCGCGCTGCGGGGAGGGCACGCTCTTCCATGGCTTCCTCAGCCTGCGGCCGGCCTGCGACCGTTGCGGCCTCGACTATAAATTTGCCGACTCCGGCGACGGCCCCGCGGTGTTCGTGATCCTGATTGGCGGCGCCATCGTGGTCGCCGCGGCGTTGATCACCGAGGTGGTCTATCAGCCACCTTATTGGTTGCATGCCGTACTCTGGCTGCCCCTGATCCTTTTGGTGACGCTGGTGCCGCTGCGCCCACTGAAAGGCCTGCTGATCGCGCTGCAATATCACCACGAGGCCGCCGAGGGCCGGCCAGAACACCGAGGCGGCGGGTGAGCGCAAAACGGTACGGCGGACTGCTCAACGCGACCATCGTTGGCGTTGTCGGGGTCATCATCCTGACCGGGCTCGGCATCTGGCAGCTCGACCGCAAAATCTGGAAAGAAAATCTGATCGCAATGATCAGCGCGCGGCTGGCGCAAGCGCCCGAGGATTTGCCACTGCCCACGAGTTGGCCGCAGCTTACGCCACAGACAGACGAATATCGCCGCGTGATCTTCTCTGCTGAATTCCTCGAAGGCGAGGAGGCGCTGGTTTACACTCCCGGTTCCGCCTTCCGGCCGGACCTGACGGGGCCGGGTTATTGGGTAATGGCGCCGGCGCGCTTGCCCGGCCGCAGCATCGTGGTGGTTGATCGCGGCTTTGTGCCGGCCGACCGCATGGCGCCCGCGATGCGCGCCGCCGGCATGCCACATGGCAGCGTCGATATCGTCGGCGTCATGCGCTGGCCGGAAACGCGCGGGCTGTTCACGCCCGCGGACGAGCCGCAGAACAATCTCTGGTTCGTTCGCGACCCTGCGGCGATTGCCGTGGCAAAAAAATGGGACAGTGCCGCGCCGTTCTATATCGAACAGGAGTCGCCGGTGCCGTCAGGCGGCTTGCCGCAGCCCGGCAAGCTGACGGTCAATCTGCCGGACAATCACCTACAATACGCGATCACCTGGTTTGGCCTTGCGCTTGGTCTTGCTGGCGTCTATGGGGTCTGGCTAGCCGGCCGTCTGCGGCGGCGAGCCGTTTGATTGTTACACCCAATCGGCGCGACGCAAATCACGTCCCCTGCGGCAATATTGACCTGGATCAAGCGGCCGCGGCGTGCAGCGGCCGTTTCTTGTGAAAGCGACCGCGCGACGCTACTGTGCGGCCCCAATCGTGGCCGTGCTGAACCAGAAAAGTAAGTTTTATCAATGCGTTATGTCTCCACCCGGGGAGAGGGCGCCCCGCTCGATTTTGTCCAGGCCATGTTCGCAGGGTTGGCCCGCGACGGCGGTCTTTACGTGCCCGAGACTTGGCCTTCGGTCTCGAACGACGCGATCGCCGACTTTGCCGGCCGCCCTTACGCCGAAGTCGCCTGCGAGGTGATCCGGCCCTTCGTCGCCGGCAGCATCGCGGACGCCGATCTCGCGCGCATGGCGACCGAGGCCTACGGAACTTTCCGTCATCCCGCCGTCGCGCCGCTCGTGCAGCTCGGCTCTAGTCTTTTTGTCCTCGAGCTGTTTCACGGGCCGACGCTCGCGTTCAAGGACCTAGCGATGCAGCTGGTTGCCCGGCTGATGGACGATATGCTGCGGCAACGCGGCGAGCGCACCACCGTCGTGGTGGCTACGTCGGGCGACACCGGAGGTGCAGCGGTCGAGGCCTTCCGCGGTCGCGCCCAGGCCGACATTATCGTGCTGTTTCCATACGGCCGCATCTCCGAGGTGCAACGTCGCATGATGACCACGGCACCGGACGCAAACGTGCATGCCGTAGCAATCGAGGGTACTTTTGACGACTGTCAGGCGTTGGTGAAGGCGATGTTCAATCACCATGCCTTGCGCGACCGCCTGCGGCTCTCTGGCGTCAATTCGATCAACTGGGCGCGCATCGTGGCGCAGACCGTTTATTATTTCACGGCTGCGGTTGCGCTGGGCGGCCCGCACCGCAAGGTCGCCTTCACCGTACCGACCGGCAATTTCGGCGACATTTATGCAGGCTACGTGGCAAGTCGCATGGGCCTACCCATCGACCGGCTGGTTGTGGCGACCAACGTAAACGATATCCTCGCCCGCACCTTTGCGACCGGCGCCTACGAGCCGCGCGACGTGGTGGCGACGACGTCGCCATCGATGGACATCCAGGTCTCCTCGAATTTCGAGCGACTTCTGTTCGACGCCTGTGGCCGCGATGCCAAGCAGGTCGCCGCACTGATGGGCTCGCTAACGCAGTCGCGCCGCTTCATCGTCTCGGGGCACGCGCTCCAGAGAATGCGCGCGCTATTCTCCGCCGGCCGCGCAGACGAACAGGAAGCCGCCGCGGAGATCCGTGCTTGGATGCGCGAGGCCGGCTATTGCGTCGATCCGCACACGGCGGTGGCGCTTGCAGTGGCGGAGAAAGAAGCGCGCGACCCGTCGGTGCCCATGATTGTTCTCTCGACCGCACATCCCGCCAAATTCCCGGACGCGGTGAAGGCCGCCTGCGGGCACACGCCGATGCTGCCGAATTGGCTCGCCGATCTGCCGAAGCAGCAAGAGCGCGTCACCGTGCTGCCGGCCGATCAGACGGCGGTGGAGCGCTTCGTGACCTCGGCCTCGCGCGTGACGCGCGAAGGAGCGGCGGCATGAGCGTAGAAGTCACGCGCCTGCCTTCGGGCCTGTCGGTGGTGACCGACCGCATGCCGCATCTTGAGTCGGCCACGCTCGGGGTCTGGGTCGGCACCGGCAGCCGTAACGAAAGGCCTGATGAGCACGGCATTTCTCACCTCCTTGAACATATGGCGTTCAAGGGCACGAAGCGCCGCAACGCGCGCCAGATCGTTGAAGCGATCGAGGCAGTCGGCGGCGATCTCAACGCCGCCACCAGCATCGAAAGCACTGCTTATTACGCGCGCGTCCTCAAGGCCGACGTGCCGCTCGCGCTCGACGTGCTCGCGGACATCCTGTCCGACTCGACTTTTGAGCCGCAGGAATTGCAGCGCGAGCAGAACGTAATCGTGCAGGAGATCGGCGCTGTCGAAGACACGCCCGATGACCTCGTGTTTGAGCGCATGCACGAAACGGCCTTTCCCGGACAGCCGGTCGGCCGCTCGATCCTCGGCACGCCGGAGACGGTGCGCTCCATCGATGCGCCGCGACTGCGCGCCTATCTCGCGCGCAATTACCGCGGACCCAACATGTTGGTGGCGGCCGCCGGCGCGATCGAGCACGAGACGATTGTCGCCGAGGCAGAAAAACGTTTCGCGGATTTCAACGGACCCGCCGCCCCAGCGCCCGAGCCTGCGCACTTCGACGGCGGCACGCGGGTCGAGAAGCGCGATCTCGAGCAGGTGCATATTGCGCTGGCTCTGCAAGGCGTGTCGACCCGCGATGAGCAGCTCTACAACCTGCAGGTCTTCACCAGCGTGCTCGGGGGCGGCATGTCGTCTCGGCTGTTTCAAGAGGTGCGCGAGAAGCGCGGTCTCTGCTACAGCATCAGCGCTTTTCACATGCCTTATTCCGACACGGGTTTGTTCGGCCTCTATGCCGGCACCGACGAGCGCGATGCTCCCGAACTGATGAGCGTTGTTATCGATCAGATCGGCCTTGCAACCGAGCATCTCAGCGAGGCCGAGGTTGCCCGTGCCAAGGCGCAGATGAAAGCTGGGCTGTTGATGGCGCTGGAGAGTTCGGAGGCACGTCTCGGCCAGTTGGCGCGGCAGATGCTTGCCTATGGCCGGCCCATCCCGCTTGACGAGATCGTGGCCAAGGTTGATGCGGTGACGGTCGAAAGCGCGCGCGCCGCCGGCCGCATGCTAATTGGACGCGGCCGCCCCGCAATCGCCGCTCTCGGGCCCGGCCACAATTTGGAAAGCGCGGCCGCAATCGCAGAAGGCCTCGTGCGGCAGCGGCCTGATCGGTAATCGCATGGCTTTTTTCCGCACCGTCAGCGCCAACGACACGCTCCCGGCCATCGCCGGCAACGGGGTGACGCTACGCCTGCCGCAAAGCGGCGACTACGCGGAATGGGCGGCCCTGCGCGAAGCAAGTCGTACCTTCCTCGTTCCCTGGGAGCCAACCTGGCCCGCCGACGATCTCACGCGCGGTGCCTTCCGCCGGCGGCTCAAACGCTACGCTGAAGACGTGCGCAACGATCTCGCCTATGCTTTCTTGATCGTCCGCAGCGATGACAATGCGATGATCGGTGGGCTTACGCTTGCCAACATTCGCCGCGGCGTCGCACAGGCGGGCTCCATCGGCTACTGGATCGGCGCGCCATTCGCACGCAAGGGCTACATGACCGCGGCGATGCGTGTCTTGATCCCATTTTGCTTCGGTACGCTGCGGCTGCATCGCATGGAGGCGGCCTGCATTCCCGGCAATACGGCGTCGATCCGCCTCTTGGAGAATACTGGATTCCAGCGCGAGGGCTATGCGCGCAGCTACCTCTGCATCAATGGGACATGGCATGACCATCTGCTTTATGCGCGGCTAAAGGACGATTCCGAATGAGGCCCGGCCCACGCTTGGATTGCTATAAGGCGGACGGAAGCGGGGGAAACGTGAGCAAAAATGGGTATGGCAACGCACGGGTATTGCGGCCAGTCAGGCGCAGTGTATTGGCAGTTGGCTTGGCGCTGATGCTTGGCGGCTGCGGCAGCACCGATATCTTCAAGACCTCGGCACTCGATTTCTTCAGCACATCTTCAAAGGCGACCAAGAATACGCCCGATGCCGCCGGCACCAATGTTTCCGACGACGACGTCAATTGCCCGGGTGTGCAAGTACGCACCGGCGCTGCGACCCTGTTAATCGGTAGCAAGCCGGGCCAAGGCGAGCCGGCCGCGCTCGATATTCGCTTTCAAGGGTCGATCCTGCGTACCGCGCGCGAATGTCACATCAATGCCGGTATTATGACTATGAAGGTTGGCGTCGAGGGACGCGTCATTACGGGACCTGCCGGCGGGCCCGGCACCGTTGACGTGCCGATACGCATCGCTGTGGTGCAGGAAGGCGTCGAGCCGAAGACGATCACATCGAAATTCGGCCGCGAGACGGTGACAATCAACAGCGCGATTGATCGCGTCACTTTCACCCACGTCGATTCGGACATCAGCTTTCAGCTGCCGCAGCCGCTGGCCCTGATCGACCGCTACGTGGTTTATGTCGGCTTTGACCCCTTGGGCGCACAGCCGGAGAAGAAGCCGCCGGTGAAGAAGAAACCGGCAAAGCCGCGTACCATTGCCAAGCCGAGGCAGAGCTGATTACCAGCCGCGCGGGTCGATGACCTGCCCTTGAGCGGTCAACGATGACGGCGCGCACCGGCCTCCCGCAGGTCAATGGCGAGCTGCGCGCCGGTGTGACGCTGTTGGAATCGAAAATGACCGCGAGGTACCTCGAGGCCTCCCCTCGTCGCGACCGCCTGCACGCGATGCAGCACACAATGCGAAGCAAAAACCGACCAACTAGGTTCGCATTGAATAGTGGGGAAAAGGACGATGGCAGCGAGGGGGCGGCCGGACGAAAAGCACCTGCTAATTCAGCTTTTTCCGCACGTCCTCGATGCCTTTGGCGATCAGGTCGGCGGCGGCTTTGCCTCTGGTTTCCTGGGCGAGCACGGCGGCGGCGGCGGCGACCGCGGCTTCGGCGGCGGTACTCCGCACGTCGGCGGCGGCCTGCGCCTCGGCCTGGGCGATCTTGGTTTCCGCCATCTTGGTGCGGCGGGCGACGAATTCCTCTATCTTGGCCTTGGCTTCGGCGGCGAGCCGCTCGGCTTCGGCCTTGGCGCCGGCGATAATTTCCTGCGCCTCATTCTCGGCCTCGTCGCGCTTGCGCTGATAGTCAGCAAGCAGCGCGACGGCTTCGTCTTTAAGCTTCTTGGCCTCGTCGAGCTCGGCCTTGATGCGGCCAGCACGCTCGTCAAGCGATTTGGCGATCATGCGATGCACGCCGATGTAGCCAAGCCCGGCCACGAACAAGATGAAGGCCAGCGCCACCCAAAATTCGGTTTCATGCAGCAGTTCCATGGTGCTCACCGTTTCAAGGCGCCGGCGACTGCATCAGCGACCGCCTTGTCGTTGGGCGCGGAGCCTGATAGCCGCTCGATAATGGCGCGCGCGATCTCCTCGGCGATCGAACGCACATTGGTCATGGCGGCCTGCTTGGTGGCTGCGATCGACTTTTCCGCGTCTGCGAGCTTCGTGTTGAGCTCATCCTCAAGCTGCTTGCGCGTGGCGTCGGCCGCCGCCTCATGGCGTTCGCGGGTCTCGTTGGCGATCGATTGCGCGCGGGCGCGGGCATCGGCGAGCGCTTTTTCGTAGTCCGCCACCGCTTCATCCGCCTGCTGCTTGAGCTTGTTGGCTTCGGCGATGTCCTCGTCGATGTGCTTTTGCCGGCTTTCAATGATTGAGGCGACGCGCGGGAGAGCTAGCTTCGCCATCAGGACGTAAAGCAGCACGAAGGCGATCACCAGCCAGACCAGTTGCGAAGGGAAGGTCTGCGACTGGAACGGCGGAAAACTGCCGCCGTGCTCACTCGTCGGCGGCTGCTCCGTAGTCGCCTTATGTGCCTGCTCAGCCATTGTCAGCCAGTTGCGCGTCTTACAGCGCGAACAAAAGCAACAGCGCGATTAACAGCGAAAAGATGCCGAGCGCTTCGGTAATAGCAAAGCCGAAGATCAAGTTGCCGAACTGGCCCTGTGCGGCGGAAGGATTACGAAGCGCTGCCGCGAGATAGTTACCGAAGATAATGCCCACGCCGACGCCGGCGCCACCCATGCCGATACAGGCGATGCCCGCACCTATGTATTTCGCTGCCACTGGATCCATAACCCACTCCTTTTCTAGCCTTGGCGGGCCTTTTAGTGGCCCGGGTGAATCGCATCGTTGAGGTAGATGCAGGTAAGGATGGCGAAGACGTAGGCCTGCAGGAACGCGACCAGAGTCTCGAGCGCGAAAAGAATGACGACCAGCGCGAACGGCAGCACGCTGGCGGCCCAGCCGATGGCGCCGAGCCCGGTGCCCATCAGAATGATGAAGCCGGCGAACACCTGCAGCGTGATGTGGCCGGCCAGCATGTTGGCGAACAGACGCACGCTGTGCGAGATCGGTCGCGATATGAAGGACAGAACTTCGATAAACACGATCAGTGGCAGGATGTAGATTGGCACACCCTTCGGCACGAACAGATTGAAGAAGTGCAGGCCGTGGCGGACGAGGCCATAGACAACCACCGTCAGAAACACGGTTATCGCCAGCGCCGCGGTGATAATGATGTGGCTGGTGACGGTGAAGGTGTAGGGGATGAGACCGATCATGTTCACCGTCAGGATGAACATGAACAGTGTGAAAATAAAGGGGAAGAACTTCATGCCTTCCGAGCCGGCGGTGCCGCGCAACGTCGTGGCGACGAATTCATAGGCCAACTCGGCGGCCGACTGCAGGCGCGTCGGCACCAGGCTGCGCTTGGTGGTGCCGATCAACAGGAAGGCGGTGATACCGGCGACCGCGGCCAACATGAAAGCGGCGGAATTCGTGAAGAAGATCTCGGTGTGACCGACCGTAGCGACCGGAAACAAATTGTGGATCTGAAATTGCTCAATTGGGTCGACGGCCATGATTTTAATCGGTCATAGTTGCCTGTCGCGAACGACCCCTGCCGCACGCATCACGTTCAGAATGCCGGCCGCGAAGCCGAACAGAAGAAACACAATCAGCCCCCACGGCGATATGCCCAGCCAGCGGTCGAGTAGCCAGCCGATCAGTGCGCCCACGACCACGCCCGCCACCAGCTCGGTCGAAAGCCGGAAACCACGGGCGAACGCCGACATGTCGGCGGTCTGACGAGGGCTGGTCGCGTTTTCGGATGCTCGGCTCGCATTGCCGAGTCGTTCGCCGAGACGCTGGAGCCTCGCAGAGAGTTGTGCCTCGTCGTCCGGTGGGTCTTTGCGATCGCCTGGTCCGTGCGTGCCGTCAGCCATGCTTTCGACTCGCTCCGATTTAAACGCCTCGCAGTTCCCCCGCCGCCCGAAAAGCCGCGCGGACCATACTTGATCGGGTTTTGCCGAGTCAAGGAACTGGCACAGACGATAAGTGCTTGAGATCTGGTGCTAAAGCATAAATCTTTCGCGAAGTTTCAAAGCCGGTGCGTGCACGGCGATAAGCGACAAAGAGTCGGCGCGCCGCCTGCGCGGGTGGTAGTCTGCTGCGCCCAGTGTCGGAACGGGAGGACAACACCATGCGGAACGTGACCATCGCGGCCGTGCTCACCTGTTTGGCGTTGCCGGCGGCAGCCGATGAGACCACCCAGGCCAATCCACCGAGCCGCTATACCTTCAATCACGTCGATGACGGGTTCCTGCGCCTCGACAGTGTAAGCGGCCAGGTCGCCTTCTGCCGCGCGCACACCGTCGGCTGGGCCTGTGAGGCGGTGCCGGAAGATCGCGCCGCGCTAGAGAAGGAGATCGCGCGACTGCAGGACGAAGTGGCGCACCTGAAGCAGGAGCTCGCCACCTTACGCGAGCCGCCGCCTCCGCGTCCGCCAGTCGATCTAACGCCGCCAACCAAGCACAGCGAGGACGCGGCTTCCTTGCGCGAGGACTTGACGCGGGCCCGCGTCGCCTTGGAGAACGCTTGGCGGCGGCTGGTCGAGATGATCATCAACTTCCAGAAGGACATGATGCGCAAGGGCTGATGCGGCCCCGCGCCGTGCACGCAACGTGACGGCCCATTTGTCAGCAATTACCAAAGTTACGCCGCAATTAATCGCGACCGCGACGCTGCACGTCGAGACGGTCGGCGCCGGCTTCACCGACATCACCGAGCAGACGGTGAACTTCCTGAAGCAAATCGGCGCCGAGGCAGGGACGCTGCAGATCTTTCTGCGCCACACCTCGGCTTCGCTCACCATCCAAGAGAACGCCGATCCTGACGTGCAAACCGACCTCATCTCCGCGCTCGACCGGCTGGCGCCGGAAGACGCACCCTGGATCCACGACGTCGAAGGTCCCGACGATATGCCGGCGCATGTAAAGGCGATGCTCAACGGCGTCTCGCTACACGTGCCGGTGATCCGCTCCGAGCTTGCGCTCGGCACCTGGCAGGGCATTTATCTGCTTGAACACCGGCGTCAGCCACATAGCCGCGAGGTGGTCTTGCAGTTCATTGGCAGCCGCAATGGGGCCTGAACAACTATTGATGCAGGACAATGCGGCGACGCATTATATATACGCATTCACGAAACCGCCGTTGAGAGGTCTTTTCGGTTGAACGATGCTTCGCATTACCGGCTGGTGATTGCCGACGACCACCCTTTGTTCCGCGGCGCATTGCGCGAGGCGGTCGCTGGTCTGTTCGAACGTGTGGATATTGCGGAAGCCGGAACCTTCAACGAGGTGACCGACCTGCTCGAGCGGGGCGCCAGCGAGATTGACCTTGTGCTCCTCGATCTCGCTATGCCGGGGGCGCGCGGCTTCTCCGGCCTGATGTATTTGCGCGCACAGTATCCGAGTGTTCCGGTGATCGTGGTATCGGCCAATGATGACGCGGCCGCGATCCGCCGCTGCATGGAGTTCGGCGCTTCCGGCTTCATCCCGAAAACACTCGGCACCGAGGCGATGCGCGCGGCGATCTCACGCATCCTTGACGGCGGCGTGTGGACGCCGCCCGACGTCGATCTCACCGCCGGCTCCGACACCGAGACCGCCGAATTGATGGCACGCATGGCGACGCTGACGCCGCAACAAGTGCGCGTGCTGATGATGCTTTCGGAGGGGCTACTTAACAAGCAGATCGCCTATCAGCTCGGCGTCTCCGAGGCGACGGTGAAAGCGCACGTCTCGGCCATCCTGCAGAAGCTTGGCGTGGAAAGCCGCACCCAGGCGGTGATTGCCGCCGCCAAGATTGAGACCGGCCAGTGGCCGCAAGGCGCGGCGACGAAAGGCTAGGCTACTCTGCTGCGGCTACCCGCAGCACGCGCCATTGTGCCAGGAGCGCGCGCAGCGCGGCCGGCTTGAGCGGCTTGTGCAGCACTTGGATGCCTTCCGCGCGCGCTTGTTCGCGCACGGCGGGCGTGCGGTCGGCGGTGATCAGGATCGCGGGCAGACCGCCGCAGGCGCGGCGCAGCGTCCTGATTGCCTCGATGCCGTTGCCGTGGTCGAGATGATAATCGACCAACAGCCCGTTTGGCATGAGGGAACTCTCCGCGACCGAGGCCAGCGCAAGGGCAAGATCAGGCGCTTTGATTACGCCGCAGCCCCAGCCGCGCAGGAGGGTTTCCATGCCGTCGAGCACCGACGGCTCGTTGTCAATGCACAGCGCGGTGATGCCGATGAGTTGGCTCGGATCGACCCGGATTTCGTCGCGCGCAGGTAGATCGATCGCCACAGCGTTCGACAGCGGCACGCTCACCGCAAAACGCGAGCCGCGGCCGACAACCGAGTCAACCTCGATGTCGCAGCCGAGTAGCCGCGCCACGCGCTCGACGATCGACAATCCGAGACCCAAGCCGCGCGCGATACGGGCGCCCTGATCGAGCCGGTGGAATTCGACGAAGATGTCGCGCTGCTGCGATTCCGGAATGCCGACGCCGGTGTCGTAAACCTCGATGCGCAAGCGATCACCGCGTCGTCGGCAGCCGACCAGCACCCGGCCCACCGGTGTGTACTTGATAGCGTTCGACACAAGGTTCTGCACCAGCCGGCGCAGCAGACGCCGGTCGGAACGCACCACCAGCGAACAGGCCATAAAGGCAAGGTCGATATCCTTGGCGCCGGCGAGTGGAGCGAATTCCAGCTCGATCTGGCGCATCAGGTCGTCGATGCGGAAGCTCGCGAATTCCGGACGCATCGCTCCGGTGTCGAGCCGCGAGATATCGAGCAGTGCGTTGAGGATCTCCTCCACCGCCTCGAGTGAAGCGTCGATATTGTCGATCAGCCGGCCGTCGCCGCGGCCGCCCTGGCGCTCGATCAGGCTCGTGACGTAGAGCCGTGCCGCATTGAGCGGTTGCAAGATGTCATGGCTGGCGGCGGCGATGAATTTGGTTTTCGACAGGTTGGCTTCGTCGGCCTCGCCCTTGGCAAGCTCCAGCGCGACGTTCAGGCGCGTGAGCTCCTCGGTGCGCTCGCGCACGCGGCGCTCGAGCGTCTCGTTGGCGCGCTCCAGCGCCTGCGCCGCTTCGACACTGGCGGTGATGTCAGTGAAAGTAGTGACGATGCCGCCATCGGGCATATGGTTGGCACGGACCTCAATCACCTTGCCCGGCTCGGCGAAGCGTTCGAGGAACGGCTCGCAGCCGGACACGTAGCGCTCGATCTGCGTCTGCACGAAATCGTCGATTTTGTTGAGCGGCGCATCGCTCCGCCGGGCATTGAAGTAGAGAATATCGGCAAGCCCGCTGCCGACTCGCAATAGATTGGGCGGCAAATCGAGGATTTCGCCGAACTGCCGGTTCCAGCAGATCAGCCGCACCTCCTTGTCGAACACCGCGATGCCCTGGCGCACGTGATCGAGCGCCGTCTGCAGGATTTCGCGGTTGTACTGGATCGCCGCGTTGGCGTCGTCGAGCAGCTTTAAGGCGGCCTTGGTCGAGACCGTGCGCTTGCGCAACAGCAACGACAGCACGAGCCTCGACGATGCCGCGCCGATCGCCGACGCCAGGATATGCTCGGCGTGCCGCACCATGCGGAAATCGGCTTCGTCCTTGGGTTCGAGGCTGATGCGGTACATGCCGGCGAAGCTCTCGAACGCGTTGCGCGTGCGTCCTTCGCCCAGATAGCGTGCCACCGTGCCGGTCAGTTCCTCCACAGTCACTGAGGAGCGCCAAAGCCGGAAGGTCGGCGTGATCGGTGCGAGATCCGAGGGCACGAACAAATTGGCCTGCAGCCGCTCGATCGGCGTGGGCGTGCGCCACCAGGAGAATCCGGCATAGCAGATGAAGTTGGCCGTCAGGCTCCACAGCACGCCGTGCACCAGCGGCGGCAGGCTCAGTCCAAACAGGTTCTGCGGCCGCAGCGCGGCCATATGCCAGGGGCCGTCGGTCAGGATGTACTGGCCAACGATGCCGATGTCGGCAAAGCTCGGCAGCAACAGCGTGTAAGCCCACATCAAGACCCCAGCGCTCATGCCGACGATGGCGCCGCTTGCGGTGGCCCGCCGCCAGCACAAGCCGCCGAAAAAGGCCGGTGCGAGCTGCGCGACCGCCGCGAACGAGAGCAGGCCAATGGAGGCGAGCTGTGCGTCGCCGGCGGTGCGATAATACATATAGGCAAGCAGCAGGATGGCGAAGATCGCCAGCCGCCGGACGATGAGCAGCAGGGAGCCGACGTTCTCGCGACGGCCAAAAGCCTCGCGCCGCTGCAGCACGAGTGGCATCACGATGTCGTTCGACACCATGATCGACAGCGCCACCGTCTCCACAATCACCATGGCAGTCGCTGCCGATAGCCCACCGACGAACGCGGCGATGGTGAGAACATCTGAACCGGCCTGCAGCGGCAGCGCCAGCACGAACATGTCGCTGTCGACCGCGCCGGTCGGGAAGGTCAACAGACCGGCCAGCGCGATGGGGACAACAAACAGGTTGATCGCCAACAGATAGAGCGGAAACAGCCACGCGGCGCGCTTGATCTCGCCTTCATTGTTGTTCTCTACCACCGCGACATGGAATTGCCGCGGCAGCAGAATGATGGCGACGAACGATAGAAGCGTGGTCGCCAGTAGGGTTTCCAGTGGCGGCTCGCGCGTGAAGATGTCGGCGGTCTGCGGCTTCTGCATCGCCGCCTCGATAAGCGCGCTAGGCCCTCCATACATCCAGAAGGTGACGAAGATGCCGACCGCCAGAAACGCAAACAGCTTGACGATCGACTCAGTGGCGATCGCCAGCATCAGGCCATCCTGGTGCTCGGTGGCATCGATGTGGCGAGTGCCGAACAGCACCGCGAACATCGCCATTGCCAACGCCACGAACAACGAGATGTCGCCGAATAGCGGACGCATGCCGCCGCTGCCCGCATTGAGATGCGACAGGATGGTTTCGAGCGAGGCCGACACCGCTTTAAGTTGCAGCGCGATGTAAGGCACGGTGCCGACGATGGCGATGAGCGCGACGGTCGCTGCCACCGCCTGGCCCTTGCCGTAGCGCGCGGCAATGAAGTCGGCGATCGAGGTGATGTTCTGTGTTTTGGCCAGGCGCACGATGCGCACCAGCAGCGGCGAGAACAGACCGATCATCAGCACTGGGCCGATATAGATGGTGAGGAACTCGTAGCCGGTGCGCGAGGCAGAGCCGACGGAGCCGAAGAACGTCCAGGAGGTGCAGTAGATCGCCAGTGATAGCGGATAGATCAACAGCCGAGTACGGCCGTCGCGGCCGAGGCCGCGCGTGCGGTCGCCGTAGCTAGCCACCAGGAATAGGAGCCCGATGTAGCCAAGCGCGACCGCGATGACGACCCAGCCTTGCAGCATACGCCCTCCGAAAATGGGCAAACTCCCGGCAGTTGAAGGAATTTACCCCTTCTTACTCAGGCGGAACAGCTGCCGGACGCCAGGTTCTTGCGTTGACGCGCAGAGAACCGCGCGGCATATCGCCGACTAACGGGCCGCCGATGAGAATCGTGCCGGCCCGGCGAAAGCCGCCAGCCCTTGTCCGCACGTCCCGTTATCGAGAGCACCGTCGCCCGCCAGCTCGGCGAAACGCTGGTCATTGCAACTATCGGCGGACTTACCCTCGGCCTCTTGGGAATGCCCGCCGGCTTTCTTTCCGGCTCAATTCTGGCGGTCGCCACCGCCTCGCTGATCGGCCGCCCGATGCTGATGACGACACTGCTGATTCGCATTCTGTTGGTACTGATCGGCATTTCGCTCGGCGCCGTCGTGACGCCGGCGACGTTGAACGGCATCGCGGCCTATCCGCTCAGTATCGCCATGCTGCTCGCTGCCATGGCCGCCATCAGCATCACGGGCGCCGCCTATCTGCGCATCGTACACGGCTGGGACATCCTTACCGCCTATTTGGCCGCGGCACCCGGCGGCCTTTCGCAGGTGCTGGGCTTGGCTGTCGAGCTCGATGCTGATGTGCGCGCTATCGCCATCGTGCAGACGGTGCGGGTGGTGATCGTCGCGGTCGGCTTCCCGGCGGGCCTGTCGCTGCTCGGCCTCGTCGGTCACGTTACGCGCAGTGTTGGCGGCATATTAGATCCAACGCAGCTCGGCGAATTGGCCGTTCTGGTCACCGCGTCGACCGCCGTCGCTCTCGCTGCTTACTTCATCCGCTTTCCTGGCGGCCTGTTGTTCGGCGCCATGCTGACCTCGGCGGCGCTGCACGGCAGCGGGCTGATCCACGTGGTGATGCCGTGGTGGGTGACCAACACCGTGATGATCGCCTTTGGTGCGGTCACCGGCTCGCGTTTCGCCGGCACGTCGCTGCGGCTGATGGTCAATTTCCTTGGCTCGGCTTTCGGCTCATTTGCAGTGGCGGTGGTGGTGGCCGCGCTCTTCGCGGCCGGGCTCGTCGGCATCCTGGCGCTGCCCGTCGCCGAGGTGATGATCGCCTATGCCCCTGGCGCGGTTGACGCCATGATGTTGCTCGCGCTCGCGCTCAACTTGGACCCGGTATACGTCGGCGCGCACCACCTCGTGCGCATCTTCTTCGTGTCTTTGACCATGCCGCTGATCGCGCGCCGCGTCGCCCCGGTGCGCAAGCCGTCGGGCAGGAAGCCACCTCTGAAGCGGCCGACCTTCGAGGATTGAAAAAACGTCTTGGCCGGCGCAAGGCCGGGCATAACGCAGAATTCGATTTTCGCTGGCAGTTTATTCCGCCGCCAGTGCCTGATTGCGAGCTGGCAGTTCGAGCCGGTCCCAGACGTCGACGAGGGCTTCCGCTAGGGCGTCGATCAGCGCGTCGTCATGATAGGGAGACGGCGTGATGCGAAGCCGTTCCATGCCGCGCGGCACAGTCGGATAGTTGATCGGTTGGATGTAGATGCCGTGCTCGGTGAGCAAGAGGTCGCTCGCCGTCTTCACCTTTTCCGGGTCGCCGACCATGATCGGCACAATATGCGTCGTCGACGGCATCACGGGCAGGCCGGCGGCATTGAGCACCGACTTCACGCGCGCGGCGCGGTCTTGGTGCCGTTCGCGCTCCCAGCTTGAGCTCTTAAGATGCTTGATGGCCGCGGTCGCTGCCGCGCAGATGGCAGGCGGCAGCGCGGTGGTGAAAATGAAGCCGGGCGCATAGGAGCGCACCGCGTCGACGATATCCTTGCTCGCCGCGATGTAGCCTCCGAGGCAGCCGAAGGCCTTGGCTAGCGTGCCCTCGATCACGTCGATGCGCTGCATGGCGTTGTCGCGGTCGCAGATGCCGCCGCCGCGCGAACCATACATGCCGACCGCGTGCACTTCGTCGACATAGGTCATGGCATTGTAGCGTTGCGCCAGGTCGGCGATCGTATGCACTGGCGCGACGTCGCCGTCCATGGAGTAGAGGCTTTCAAATGTGATCAGCTTCGGCCTCTTGGGATCGGTGGCCGTGAGCAGCTCTTCCAAGTGACCGATGTCGTTATGCCGCCAAACGACCTTCTCGCAGCCGGACTGTCGGATGCCTTCGATCATCGAATTGTGGTTGAGCGCATCCGACAGGATGAGGCAGTTCGGCAAGAGCTTGGCTATGGTCGGTATTCCGGTCTGATTCGACACGTAGCCGGAGGTGAAAACCAGCGCGGCCGGTTTGCCGTGCAGGTCGGCGAGCTCGCGCTCCAGTTCGACCAGCGGATGATTGGTGCCGGCGATGTTGCGGGTTCCGCCGGCCCCGGTGCCCATCCGGGTGGCCGTCTCGACCATGGCGCCGATGACTTTGGGGTGCTGGGCCATGCCCAGGTAGTCGTTCGAGCACCAAATCACGACTTCCTTGGTGCCCTGCGGCGAATGCCAAAGGGCGTGCGGGAATCGGCCGGCGATACGTTCCAGATCAGCGAAAACCCGATACCGGCGTTCTTTCCTCAAAGTAACGAGCGCCGATGCAAAAAACCCGTTGTAATTCATCTGTAATTGCTACTTTACCAGCCCCACGTGGCCCCCTTTTTTAGAAGCCTTCCAGGGGGTTGTCGAGGCGAGTTTGGTGAAATCCGCCTAACCAACATTGATGAATATCAAACCGCTGTGGCGGCTGCTTTTTTCCACAGGTCAGAGTTTAGCAGGGTTCTTTAGGGCAGCGAGGTCGAGGTAGCCAGATAGGCCAGCCAGTAAGACAGCGCCGATATGAAGTTGCATCCCGAATTTGCCCGCCAGGATCAAGGCGCCCAATTCGGCCGGCGTCACCAGCCCTACCTCGATACCCGCCTCGCCTTTGTGCGTTTCGGCTCGCTCACCGGTGTCGACGAAAAAAGAATGGATGCGGTTCGATAGCCGCGCGCTGCAAGGTTCATAGGTTCCAAGCGCGCACAGCGTGCGCGCCTGATAGCCGGTCTCCTCCATCAGTTCGCGGCGGCACGTCTCGGCGGGGTCTTCCCCGATCTCAACCATGCCGGCAGGCAATTCCCAAGTGTAGCCTTCCAGCGCGGGACGATACTGCCGCACGATCGGAATTCTGCCGTCCGGCGTGCGCGCCACGATTGCGATGTAATCCTGCTGACCGACCGCGTGATAAAGCTCTGCTACCGCACCGGGTGTAAATTCCACCTCACGCTCGATTATCTCCACCCAGGGCGAGATCTTGGTGGTGCGCCGCGCCTTGATCTTAGGCCAGTCGCTCATGGCCTCAAATGTAGCGCGGCAGCGGCAGCGGCGTCATCAGCCTGCCGCGATAGCCCTTCGCCTTGAGCTTGGGCGCCAACTCATCAGCGATGTGCCAGGAGAAGATCACCGCGCATTCTGGCTGATCGGTAAACAGCTTGGATTCTTCCACCACCGGGATCTGCGTACCCGGCATGAATTTGCCGATCTTCAGTGAGCCTGCGATCTCGCATACATATTCGATGATGCCCTCGTCGAGCCCGACATAGTTCACTATCGTGCTGGCGCGTGACGGCGCGCTGATGCCCACGATGCGCGCGCCTGTTTCTTTCAGTTCGCGCAGCATAGACATCAGTCGCAGCTTGGACAGGACCACGTCGCGGCGGAAGGCGGTGAGGCGCTTGCTTATAGCTTCGCCGCACGGCTCGCTCGCCAGCATGCGGCGAACGCTCTCCTGCACTGTATGTACGCCGTGGCGCGCGGCATAGACGCGGATCGAGCCGCCATGGCTCGGGATCGGCCGTGCGTGGAATATCTCGAGATCGTGCAATTCGAGCAAGTGCTTGAGGCTAGTCACCGAATAGTAGCGCAGGTGCTCGTGATAGATCGTGTCGTATTGCAGCGTATCGAGCAGGCCGATGAGGTAGTGCGATTCCGAGATGAACGCGCCATCTGGGGCCAACATCTCGACGATGCCATCGACGATTGCGTGCACGTCCTCGATGTGTGCGAAGCAATTAGTGGCGGTGACGATGCGCACCGGACCATATTTTTCCTTCACCTCACGCGCCACCTCGGCGCCGAAATAGCGTTTGATGGTGGGAATGGCGTGCGAGTTGGCGATATCGCCGACGTCAGTCGGCTCGATGCCGAGCACGCGGCAGCCGCCATTCCTGAAGTTCGACAACAGCGTGCCGTCATTGGAACCAATATCGACTACCAGATCCTTCGCGCCGAGCCCCAACATGGCGGCGGCTTCGCGGTACAAGTCGGCAAAATTGTCGCGCAGCAGCTTGGTGGTGCCGCTGGTGTAGGGATACTCCGGCGGGAAGATAATGGCTGGATCGACGGCGAGACCGAGTTGCACCAGTTCGCATTTCGAACAATGCAGGAGATTGGTCGGGAACCAAGGCTGCTGGTGCGGAACCTGGCCGATCGGCACCATCTGGTTCACAGGTGGCATGTAGCCGAGCGACAGCACAACATCGAGCGGCGCGTGGCCGCAGACCTGGCAGCATTCGACTGGAACGCTGGCGCCGGTACCGGCTGCGCGCGCGACTTTTGTGGGATCCAAAGGGGCTTGTCTCCAATAGCGAAACGGGCGCTATACAACGTTAATCGGCCGACGTCATTAGTTCGCGGCCACTTTGGTTACCGTCATATTCGCTTTGGAAAAATTGATGGTGCGTTTGGCGGAGCGCCCGGCGATCAATTAGGATCGCCAGGCCGGGGCCGGGATCGATTATGGCTACAGGACACAAAAAACCACGCGCGTTGAAGCGCAGCATGCGGGTGATCGGCACACTGCTGCTGACACTTTCCGCGGTGACTCCGGCTTCCTCGGTATTCGTGATCGTGCCGGGTGTGATCACGCAGGCCGGCAGCGGCGCCTTCCTCAGCATGGCCGCCGCGGCGATTCTTGCGATCCCAATCGCTTATGTTTATTCCGAGCTAGCCTCGGCCTTTCCCATCGCGGGCGGTGAGTATTCCATGGTCGGTCGCTCGGTTGGCGCCGCCGCGGGCTTTGCCACTTTCGGGCTGACGATCACTAGCAACATGTTGGCCCCCGCGGTGCTGGCGCTCGGCGCCAGCACCTATCTTGCTGTCGTCGTACCCGATCTCAATCCGATCGTGGTGGGCATGACGATCATAGCGGCGACGACGGTGCTCGGCATCTTGCACATCCGAACTAACGCCTGGGTCACCGGCGTCTTCCTGCTGCTCGAATTGCTGGCGCTCGCCGTGCTGGCCGTGCTCGGCTTCTTGGACGTCAAGCGCTCGCTGTGGGAAATTATCACGCATCCGGTCGTGGTGAGCCAGTCAGCGCTGCATCCGACGCCGCTGGCGGCAATCGGCGTGGCAACGTCGGTGTCGATCTTCGCCTATAACGGCTATGGCGCCGCGGTCTATTTCGCGGAGGAAATGCATGAAGCACCGCGGCTGATCGCACGCACCATTCTTTGGGCGCTGGTCATAACGGTTGTTACCGAGCTTGTACCGCTGACCGCGGTGCTGATGGGCGCGCCCAACCTGCAAGCGCTACTCGGCTCGACC
>Ga0207837_1000001_pt1 | contig 74067 bp, 61 predicted proteins | sample LuqExpMetageno58_FD_187816 | JGI IMG/M metagenome (GOLD analysis project Ga0207837, IMG submission 187816) | Tropical forest soil microbial communities from Luquillo Experimental Forest, Puerto Rico - Sample 58 (SPAdes) | ecosystem: Environmental > Terrestrial > Soil > Tropical forest ... | reverse complement strand
GTTGTCGACACGGAAGTCGCCCAAGCCGGCCTTGATGCACTGAAATAGATTTTTTCGTCGTTGAATTCCGCCGGGACCAAAGTTCCGGCGGAATTCGATTGCGGAGGCGATTTGGCCGCCTCGCCAAAGAATAGAAGCCCGCCGTTTCTCCCGCGGCTGGAAACATGCCAGTTATGACGCGAAAATGGCATAGTCAGTGGAAATCGATTCGCCCACAACCCATCTAAATCTCGCTGTATGGCCAAATCCGCGACCAAGAAGAAGCCCTCGAAGCAACCCGACCTGTTCGACCTGCCCGCGGCGATGCTAGCTGGCCGCAAGTCAACTGCGCGCGGCGCCAGCAAGGCCGCTCGCCGCGCCAAAGCCACGCGCTCCTCCGACGTGGAATCCGGCTATACCGCTAAGCATATCGAGGTGCTGGAGGGGCTCGAGCCGGTGCGCCGCCGACCGGGCATGTATATCGGTGGCACCGACGAGAAAGCATTGCATCACCTGTTTGCCGAAGTAATCGACAACTCGATGGACGAGGCGCTTGCCGGTCACGCAAGCTGGATCGAAGTCGAGATGGAGGCCGACGGCTTTGTCACCGTCACCGACAACGGCCGCGGCATCCCGGTAGATCCGCATCCGAAGTTCAAGAACAAGTCGGCACTGGAAGTGATCATGTGCACGCTGCACGCCGGCGGTAAATTCAACTCCAAGGTCTACGAGACATCAGGCGGCCTGCATGGCGTCGGCGTCTCGGTCGCCAATGCGCTGTCGGAACGCATGGAAGTCGAGGTTGCGCGCGAGCAGCAGCTTTACCGCATGGCCTTCGAGCACGGGAAACCGAAAGGCAAGCTGGAAAAGGCCGGCCAGGCGCTGAACCGGCGCGGCACCAAGATCCGCTTCCGGCCCGATCCGGAAATTTTCGGGCCGAAGACCGCCTTCAAGGCCGAGCGCATCTTCAAAATGGCGCGCTCAAAAGCCTATCTGTTCGGCGGCGTTGAAATCCGCTGGCGTTGCGACAAGGCACTGATCAAAGGCAATGACGAGGTTCCGGAGAAGGCCACCTTCCATTTCGCCGAGGGCCTGAAGGATTACCTTTCCAGCAATCTCTCCGATGCGACGCTGGTCCATCCGGATGTCTTCACCGGCTCGACCGGCAAGACCGGGCGCCACGGCGCGGTGGAATGGGCAGTGGCCTGGACCGCCGATGCGGACGGCTTCCTGCAGTCCTACTGCAACACGATCCCGACCCCGGACGGCGGCACGCACGAGTCCGGCCTGCGCAGCGCGCTTCTGCGCGGCCTGAAGGATCACGCCGCCCGCATCGGCCAGGAGAAGCGCGCGGCCCCGGTCACTAGCGAAGACGTGATGACCGGCGCGGGCTGCGTGCTCTCGGTGTTCATCCGCGAGCCGGAATTCCAGGGTCAGACCAAGGATCGGCTCGCCACCGCCGAAGCCCAGCGCATCGTCGAGACCGCAATAAAAGATCCCTTCGATCATTGGCTCGCTGGCAATCCGCTGCAGGCCAACAAACTCCTGGACTTTGTGATCGAGCGCGCCGAGGAGCGGCTTCGCCGCCGGCAGGAAAAGGACATTGCGCGCAAGACCGCGGTGCGCAAATTACGGCTCCCTGGCAAGCTTGCCGATTGCACGTCCTCGGCGGGCGAAGGCTCGGAAATTTTCATCGTCGAGGGCGATTCAGCCGGCGGCAGCGCCAAGCAGGCGCGTGACCGCCGCCTGCAAGCGGTGCTGCCGCTGCGCGGCAAGATTCTCAACGTCGCCTCGGCCGGCAAGGACAGGCTGGCGCAGAACGCGCAGCTCGCCGACCTCATCCAGGCGCTCGGCTGCGGCACCGGCACTCATTTCCACGAAAAGGACTTACGCTACGAAAAGGTCATCATCATGACCGATGCCGACGTGGACGGCGCGCATATCGCATCACTGCTGATCACCTTCTTCTTCCGCCAGATGCGCGAATTGATCGAATCCGGCCGGCTCTATCTTGCGGTGCCGCCGCTCTACCGGCTGCAGCACGGGGGCAAGATCGTCTACGCGCGCGACGACAAGCACAAGGAACAGCTGTTGAAGAAGGAATTCAACGCCAACGCCAACGTCGAGGTCTCGCGCTTCAAGGGCCTCGGCGAAATGATGGCATCGCAGCTGAAGGAAACCACCATGGACCCCGCCAAGCGTACGCTCTTGCGTGTAGTGTTGGTAGACAATGAAATGAAGCCGACCGCCAAATTAGTCGAGCGGCTGATGGGCAACAAGGCAGAGGCCCGCTTCGATTTCATCCAGGAAAACGCGGAGTTCGCGAAAGAGGAGTTGCTCGACGTCTAGCCAGCCGCTACTTGCACTTCTTTAGCGTCGGCGTCTTAATCCGCTGCGGGAGCACGATGCCATCCTTGACCCGCACCTCGCCCTCGTCCGGCTGGTTGAACATCGTGCGCCGCGTGCCGCTGCGCACCCGGAAGATGAGCTTCTGCCGCTCCTCCGCGTCGGTACCGGGCTGGAATATGACTTCCACCGACAATTGCTCGTCGGAAAGACGCTCCGCTGAAATCATGCTGTAATGGTTGAGCGCATAGCTCGTGCCGAGATCATGCTCCTCGATCACCTGCCCCGGATTCAACGTCGTTATGCGCACATGAGGATTGGCGGGGGAAGCATCCTGCCTGCAATCCCGCGCCCAAGTTCCAAACAACCCGAACTGCTGGAACAGCTCCTCGACCGGCGCAGCTTCAGCGGTCAACACAGCAGCGACGAACGCAACCAGCAAGACCGCCACCAACCGCATGACCTCACCCAAAGTCCAGCCAATCGACTCGCAACCATACAATAGCAGCGCGTCGCGCGGTCGCAATCGCGGCCGCCGTATGACAGTGTACCGGAACAACTATGTGTTATTGCGGGAATGTCAGTTTCGCCTCCGTGATCACATCGCCGAACGACTTGATATCGGCTTCGATCACTTTCTTGAAGGCGTTGCCCGTCGGCCCGCCGGGCATCACCGCCATTTTCTTCAAGCTTTGCTGAACACCTGGATCGGCCAGTGCATGGCTCAGTTCTCCGGTGAGCTTCTCCACGATCGGCCTCGGCGTTCCCGCCGGCACGAAGAAGCCGCTCCACAACTTGGTATCAACCGCCGCGAAGCCAGCCTCCGCCATGCTCGGCACATCAGGAATTTCCGGCGAGCGCTCGGAACCGGTCACGGCTAGCGCTTTCGTTTTGCCGCCCTTGACCAGCGGGATCGCTGGCGGCCCGTCAGAAATTGTTAGCAAGCATTCGCCCACAACGACGCAAAGGTTTGACTCATTACTACCCTTGAACGGGATTGCGACCGCCGGCATGCCAGTCTTGAGCTTGAGGAGTTCAGTCGCAATTGTGAAGGCGGGCGATGAAGTGCCGTAATTAGCCTTGTCGGGATGTTCTTTCGCCCAGGCCACTAGTTCCTTCACGTCCTTGGCAGGATGATTAGCCGGCACCACCAACACCAATGGAAACGAAGCGATCATGTTGAGCGGAATAAAGCTCGTGAGCGCATTGTACGTTAGCTTGGGATAAATCGCCGTCGCGATCGACATCTGTCCGGTGGCGCCGACCAGCACCGTGTACCCGTCCGCCGGCTGATGCGCCACGAAGTCGGAGGCGAGCCGCCCGCCAGCACCCACTTTGTTCTCGACGATTACGGTATAACCTGTGTTGTCCTGGAATTTTTGCGCGACCAGGCGGGCGAAGAGGTCGTTGCCGCCGCCGGCGGCGAACCCGACGATGAAGCGGATCGGACGGTTCGGATAGGAATCGTTCGCGTTCGCCACGCCGGAGGCAGCCCAGGCGGCGCCCACCAACAGCCAAGTGAAGACGTTGCGAATCCTCATCGGCAATCCTCACATTTTATGGTCGTTCGCTGCCGGAACGTGTGACGGCAAGCGTAGCGGCCTCGAATCAATCGGAAAAGCCCCGCTTTGATGTTAGTTTCCGGCCCTGCATGACGGCAACTCCTCCGACCGCTGGCGAACTCTTCGGCCATCCGCGCGCGCTCAGTTACCTTTTCGCGACTGAGATGTGGGAGCGTTTCTCCTTTTACGGGATGCGCGCATTGCTGGTGCTCTACATGATCAAGTATCTGCTCAAACCAGAGCACGCCGGTGACGTTCTCGGGCTTGCTATCTTCCGTGGCGCACTGGAAACCGTGTTCGGCCCACTCGATCTGCAGCCGCTCGCTTCGCAGATCTACGGTTTCTATACCGGCCTCGTTTATCTGACGCCGCTCCTCGGTGGGCTGCTTGCCGACCGCGTGCTTGGCCAACGACGCACCGTCATCCTCGGCTCCACCCTGATGGCGATCGGCCATTTCATGATGGCGTTCAAGCCGCTGTTCTTGTTGGCGCTCATAGTGCTCATCCTCGGCAACGGCGCGTTCAAGCCGAATATCTCGACCCAGGTGGGCGCGCTTTACCCGCCCGGCGACCGAAGACGCGACCGCGCCTTCTCCATTTTCTACGTCGGCATCAATCTCGGCGCTTTCCTCGCACCACTCGTCTGCGGGACCCTCGGCGAAGAATTCGGCTGGCATTTTGGTTTTGCGGCCGCCGGCGTCGGCATGACCGCCGGCCTGATCATCTATCTCTTCGCCACGCCGGCGCTGCCAAGGGACGCCTTTGCGAAGCGAGAGTCCGCGATCATCGACAAATCGGCCTGGCGATCAATCGCGGCGCTGCTGCTCCTGTTCCCGCCGGTCAGCTTGTTTTGGGCGACCTATGAGCAGCAGGGCAACACCATCGTGCTGTGGGCCGACAAGTTCACAGACCGACACTTCTTCGGCGGAGAGATTCCAGTGACCTGGTTCCAAGCGTTCAACCCCTTCATGATCTTTGCCTTCACGCCTTTCATCATCGCGTTTTGGCGCTGGCAAGGACGGCGCGAGCCGTCGACGGTCAGTAAGATGGCGATCGGATTGCTGCTCAACGCCCTCGCCTATATGATCTTGGTGGCGGCCGCTTGGATCGGCGACGGCGGAAAGTCAAGCTGGCTCTGGCTGTTCACCTATTTCGTCGTCATCACCGTTGGGGAACTCTATGTATCCCCCACCAGCCTGTCGCTGGTTACCAAAGTTGCGCCCGCTTCGCTGCTCTCGATGATGATGGGCGTTTGGCTTGCCACCAGCTTCATAGGCAATTTCCTCGCCGGCTATCTCGGCACTTTCTGGTCCGCGTTGAGCCAAGCCGCCTTTTTTCTGATGCTGGCGACAATTTCCGCTGCGGCGGGCCTCGCCATCGTGTTGCTTAATCTGAAACTGCGGGCGGTACTGCAGGACTAGTCTAGCGGCAGTCCCGCATATTGCTCAGCGAGCGATTTCGAGGCGGCTTCGGAGCGGGTGAGGTAATCGAGATCGGACAACTGGCGGCGCCGGTCGAAGGCCGACTCGTTCGGGAAACGGTGTAGGATCTGCGTCATCCACCAGGAGAAGCGCTGCGCGTACCAGACGCGGCGCAGGCAGGTCGCCGTGTAATTCTGTAACCGATCATCGCGCTTGTTCTTGTAGAAGGCTTCCAGTGCGCGCGACAGGAACACGACGTCGGCAAAAGCCAGATTCATGCCCTTGGCGCCGGTTGGCGGCACTATATGCGCGCTATCGCCGGCAAGAAACAGGCGGCCGTGCTGCATCGGTTCAACCACAAAGCTACGCATCGGCGTGATGCCCTTTTGCAGCATTTTCCCCTCGGCGAGCGTGCGTGCACTCCCGAGCCTTTTATGCAGCTCGTCCCAGATGCGCGCGTCCGGCCAGTTCTCAATCTCCTCATCATGATCGCATTGCAAATAGAGCCGCGAAATGGACGGCGAGCGCATAGTATAGAGCGCGAAGCCGCGGTCCGTGTACGAGTAGATAAGTTCGTGATCGGGCGGCGGCGATTCCGATAGGATGCCGAGCCAGCCGAACGGATATTCGCGCTCGAACACGCTACGTACGCCGTCCGGAATGCTCGGCCGGCAAATGCCATGGAACCCGTCGCAGCCGGCGATAAAATCGCACTCGATCTCCTGCGGCTTGCCGCAGTGCGCGAATTTTATTTTCGGCCGTTGCGACGTTACTTCATGCACGCTGACGCTGTCGACCTCGAACAACAGCGGCCCGCCATCGGCAAGCCGCTGCATCACGAGGTCTTTCACCACTTCCTGTTGCCCGTAGATGGTGACTTGCTTGTTCACCAATTTCTTGAAGTCGATCCGGTGCAGCGCGCCGTTGACGCCGATATTGATACCCCAGTGCTGCATGCCCTCGCCTTTCATGCGCGCTCCGACTCCAACGTCGCTCAATAGCTCGGTCGCCCAATGCTCAATCAGTCCGGCGCGTACGCGGTTCTCGATGTAATCTCGGTTGCGGTTCTCGATGATGATCGAAGCGATGCCCTGCAGGTGCAGCAGTCGCGCCAGCATCAGGCCGGCCGGCCCCGCTCCGATGATCCCGACCTGCGTGCGCATGACTTTCTCCCAACAAGACGATTGAACCCCTATAGAGGCCGGCTTTTGTACCGGCAAAGGACGAAGCCCGGAAGGGCTGGCACATTTCAGAACCGGCCGTAGCGCGGCACACGCGCCCTAGATTCGCGGTAGGCCTCTCCGAATTTTCCTTCTAGATAGCGCTTCTCGCGTAGCACGACGCGACAATGCAGCACGACGGTGACCAAGACTGTTATTACCACCATCCAGTTCGACGCCAGCGTGATGGCAGGACCGATTCAGCAGAAAAGTGCCCTGCGACGTAAATCGGATTGCGCAGTCATGTGCCGCCAATCGCGGCGTGTAAGTACGTGCAGGACACACTAAGCGGCAGCGCCGTTTCACCCTCTAGACCGCAACACAAGTGCAAAAATGTTGGACATTAACAATACGACTTATTGCACTGTCGGATTATTGACTTTCGCAGTCGCAACCCTATGTTCAGCCTGAAACGGACTTCGAATAGAGATTCGACCGTCCTTTTCCCGCGCATCTAAACCCGCTTTCAAATCCGGCGGGGATGCCGGGTCTCCAACCAGAGGCTCTATGTCTTTTTTGCATCTTGGCCTATCCGCCAAAGTTCTCTCCGCCATTGAAGCGGCCGGCTACAAGACCCCGACTCCCATCCAAGAACAGGCTATCCCGCACGTGCTGCAACGTCGCGACGTGCTCGGCATTGCGCAGACCGGCACCGGCAAGACCGCCGCCTTCGTGCTGCCGATGCTCACCCTTCTCGAACACGGTCGCGCCCGCGCGCGCATGCCGCGCACGCTCATCCTTGAGCCGACGCGCGAATTGGCCGCCCAAGTCGCTGAGCAGTTCGAGAAATATGGCCGCAATCACAAGCTCAACGTTGCGCTCATCATCGGCGGCGTTTCTTTCGACGACCAGGATGCCAAGCTGATCCGCGGCGTCGACGTACTAATCGCCACACCCGGCCGGCTGCTCGATCACTTCGAACGTGGCCGCTTGCTGCTTTCGGGCGTGGAACTCCTCGTTATCGACGAAGCCGACCGCATGCTCGACATGGGCTTCATCCCGGATATCGAACGCATCGGTGAGCTCGTCCCATTCACGCGGCAAACACTGTTCTTCACAGCGACGATGCCGCCGGAGATTCAACGCATCGCCGATACTTTCCTGCACAATCCGGTGCGTTCCGAAGTTTCCCGCCCCGCCACGACCGCTTCTACCATCACCCAGATTAAGGTCGCCGCCGGTCGCGACCCAGCTGAGAAACGGCAGACGCTGCGCGGCTTGATCCGCTCTACTGAGGGCTTCAAGAATGCCATCGTGTTCTGCAACCGCAAGCGCGAGGTCGCGCACCTCCATCGCTCGCTACTGCGGCACAAATTCAATGCCGCCGCCCTACACGGCGATATGGATCAACCGGCGCGCATAGCCTCGCTCGATTCGTTCCGCAAGGGTGAAGTCACGCTCTTGGTCGCCTCCGATGTCGCCGCGCGTGGCCTCGACATTCCGGCGGTCAGCCACGTCTTCAATTTCGACGTTCCGCACCACCCCGACGACTACGTCCACCGCATCGGCCGCACCGGCCGCGCCGGCCTTCCCGGTACCGCCATCACCATCGTCGCGCCGACTGACTACAAGGCGATTGCCACCATCGAAAAGCTGATCGGTCAGAATATCCCATGGATGGGCGATCCGGCGCCGATGAAAAGCCGCGGGAGTAGGCCCGACAAGGGCGAGCACCGCGGCGGGCGGCGCGAGCGTAGTCATGTGCGCCAGACACGGGCGCAAAAGCCGGCGCGGATCTCCAAAGCGCCAAATCAGCCGCCGCACGAGCCCGCCGAGCGCCAGGACAGCAGCCACCTGCCCGCCTTCCTGTTGCGGCCAATTTTCCTGAAGGCCTGATTCAAGAGCCTATATTCACGGCAGAGCCGGGCTGCTGTTGACGATTCATTTATCCGAGTGTGCTACGGGCAGCCGCACTGATTTTTGCGAACAGTAAAATCCGCATCGCGAAATAGAACAAACGGCTGTCGCTATTGATGACGGATATCGACCATTCTTAGAACTTCAACGATATCTGTGGCCATCTCACCGGCACCAAGTGCTGCACAGAAGAGCGTCAAGGACCAAAACCTCACCGCACGCGCTACGGCGGCGAAGAATTCGCAGCTTATCTGCCGAACACGGTGCTCCGCTCGCCGATTTCGGTCTTCGACCACATTGACGGCGCGGTGATGACCAAGGATTTGGTGAAGCGGTCGACTGACCACGGCAGACGGCGGTCTGTCGCAAGTGACGTAAGCCCTACTCGGCCGCGTCCTTCGCCGGCGTCAGCTGCACGGACTCGCCGCAGCCACAAGCCGACGTCTGGTTCGGGTTGTTGAAGACGAACTGCGCCGATAGCTTGTCGGCCCTGTAGTCCATCTGGGTACCAAACAGGAACAGCACGGCCTTGGGATCAACGAAGATCTTGACGCCCCTGTCCTCCACCACCTCATCAGCCGGGTTGATGCTGTCGGCGTATTCCATGGTGTATTCCATGCCGGCGCAGCCACCGTTCTTGACGCCGACGCGCACTCCTGCGACCGGCCGATCGGCGCGCGCCATCACGTCTTTGATGCGCAACGCGGCGGCCTCAGTGAGGCGTAGTACCTGGGGTCGGGGTCTTGCAGTGGGCATCTTGGTCCTCGTTGGGCCATATTTAATATCTCAGCGTCAAATCACCACATGTTTAAGACGAGTCGAGCCTCGTCTGACATGCGGCTCGGATCCCAAGGCGGGTCCCATACCACCGTCACCTTGGCTTCCTTGACCCCCGGAACGCTGGACACGGCGTTTTCCACCATCACCGGTAGTTCCTGCGCAGACGGACAGTTGGGCGAGGTCAAAGACATGTCAATTTTCACTGCCCGGTCGTCGCCAATGTCAATCTTGTAGATCAGGCCGAGTTCGTAAATGTCGGCCGGGATCTCCGGGTCATATACGTTTTTCAGCCCGGCGATGATGTCGTCGGTCAGGCGATGCAGTTCGTCTTGGGGCAGCCCGGCGGCGCCGTCAATGGCGGCGTTTTCCGGCGGCTTCTTTGTCGGCGCGGCGTTCTCGGCAATCGGCATGTCGTCGGTCATGCGAAGAATTCCTGCGCCTTGGCAAGCGATGCGGCCAGAACGTCGATCTCGTCCTTGGAGTTGTACATAGCGAGCGATGCACGACAGGTGGCGGTGACACCAAAGCGCGCCAAGAGCGGCATCACGCAATGCGTGCCCGCGCGCACGGCGACACCAGCGCGGTCGATGATGGTGGCCACGTCGTGTGGATGCGCGCCCTTGATCTCGAAGGCCACTATCGGCCCCTTATCCGGCGCACTGCCGAAGATGCGTAGCGAATTGATCTGCCCGAGCCTCTCCTGCGCGTATTTCGCCAATATACTCTCATGCGCGCGGATGCGGGGCTTGCCGATGGAATTAACGTAGTCGATGGCCGCACCCAGCCCGATGGCCTGTACGATCGCCGGCGTACCCGCCTCGAAGCGATACGGTGGCGCGCCGTAGCTGATCCGGTCCTGAAATACTTCGTGGATCATCTCACCGCCGCCGTTGAACGGCGGCATACTGGCGAGCAGATCATATTTACCGTAGAGCACGCCGATCCCAGTCGGCCCGTACAGCTTATGGCCGGTGAAGACGTAGAAGTCGCAATCGAGGTCGCGCACATCCACGTCGAGATGTACTGCGCCCTGCGCGCCATCGACTAGCACCGGGATGCCGCGAGCATGAGCGCGTTTCACCACTTCCTTTACCGGCACCACGGTGCCGAGCACATTCGACATTTGCGTAATGGCGACCATTTTGGTGCGCGGCGACAACAATTTCTCAAATTCGTCGAGTAAGAAATTGCCTTCGTCATCGACCGGCGCCCATCTAATCACCGCGCCCTGCCGCTCGCGCAGGAAGTGCCAGGGTACGATGTTTGAATGGTGCTCCATGATCGAGAGTACGACCTCGTCGCCTGCCTGGATGCGCTCGCGGCCGAATGTGTGGGCAACCAGGTTGATCCCCTCGGTGGCGTTGCGCGTGAAGATGATCTCCTCGGGACGCGAGGCATTGAGGAAGGCCCGCACCTTCTCGCGCGCGTCTTCGTAGGCCTCGGTCGCCTCGTTGGCGAGGAAATGCAGGCCTCGATGCACGTTGGCGTATTGCTCGGTCGCCGCCTGGCGCATGCGATCGAGCACCACCTTCGGCTTCTGTGCCGAGGCCGCGTTGTCGAGATAGACCAGCGGCTTGCCATAGACCTTCATATTCAGCGCCGGGAAATCGGCACGGATCCTGCCGACGTTGTAGGAGCCGTTGCTTACCGCCGGATGCGTCATGGTCCGTTCCCCAGCCATTCGAGCGCAGCGACCATGATGGCTTCGCGCAAGGCTTCGTGCGCGACGTCTTCCACCACTTCGCCGATAAAGGCCCGGATCAGCAGCGCCTCGGCTTCGTTTTCCGGGATGCCGCGCGACATCAGGTAGAATTTGAGCGTCTTGTCGAGCGGGCCGGCAGTCGCGCCGTGACCGCACTGCACGTCGTCGGCGAATATCTCCAACTCCGGTTTGTTGTCGGCCTCCGCCTCGTCAGACAAGATCAACGCCCGCGTCATCATCTTAGCGTCAGTCTTCTGCGCATGCGGCTCGACGATGATCTTGCCCTGGAAAATCGCGTGGCTTTCGTCATCGAGCACTGACTTGAAGCGCTCGCGGCTGAAGCAGCCGCCGGCGGCGTGGTTGACCACCAGCGTATTGTCCACATGCTGCTTACCCCTGAGCAGGCTAGCCCCGTCGATCAGGCCTACGGTACCCTCGCCGGAAAAGCGCACGAATGTCTGGTTGCGCACTACCGCGCCGCCGAGCGTGAAAGCGAAATCCTTGTAATTGGCTTCGCCGCCGACCGTGACGCCGAGGCTCGACACACGCAAAGCCTGATCCCCGTCACAGCCGATCTTGATGTGAGTGACCTGCGCACCGTCTCCAATGACTAATTCGAGTGCCGCGTTTACCTGATAATCGAGGCCTTGCGGCCCGCAATAGGATTCGATCACCGTCAGCTGCGCGTTAGGTTCGACGATCACCAGTGAGCGCGGATATACCGCCGCCGCCGCATCGCCGAAAAAAACATGCGCGATGTGGATTGGCTTCTTCGCGCTCGTGCCTTTCTTTACGCGCAGCGCTACACCGCCGGTCATTAGCGCCGTGTTCAGTGAGAGAGCCGTATCGTCGCTGCCGGGGGTCTGACCCAGCTTGTACTCCGGGTTTTCCGCCAGGAACTTGAACAGCTCGGCGAGTGTGATCCTGGGGTCAGACACGTCCGAGTTGCCCCACGACGGCTCATACCGACCATTCACGATGGTTACGAGTGTTGCATCGATGCGGTTCGCGACCGGTGCGATACCCACATCCTTCGGCTTGGTGCCGGCGGGATCAGCCAGCGGCTTTGCCTCGCGCATCAGCGCGCGCAGATCAGTGTATTTCCATTCCTCGATGCGGCGGTGCGGCAGACCGCGCACGTCGAAGCGTTTGAACGCGTCCTCGCGGAGCGCGGCAACCGCGCCCTTGCCCGGCAGCTTGTCCCGCGTCGCCGCGAAAGCACGGGCTAGCACTTTTTCTGCGTCGGTCTTGCTGCTGCGCACGTCCACGTTCATCAGGCCGCCTCGTCCGCGAATTGCGCGTAACCGGACGCGTCGAGCTCAAGCGCCAACTCCTTACCGCCCGATTTCACCACGCGGCCCCTGGCCAGTACATGCACCGCGTCGGGCACGATGTAGTTCAACAGCCGCTGGTAATGCGTGATCACCATCATCGAGCGCTCGGGCGAGCGCAGCCGATTAACGCCATCAGCAACAATCTTCAACGCGTCTATGTCGAGGCCGGAGTCGGTCTCATCGAGCACCGCGATGCGCGGCTGCAGCACCGCCATCTGTAGGATCTCGTTGCGCTTCTTCTCGCCACCAGAGAAGCCGACATTGACCGCGCGGCGTAGCATTTCTTGGTTGATACCGAGCTTACCCGCTGTCTCGTTCACCAGCTTGATGAATTGAGGCGTAGAGTACTCGGATTCGCCGCGCGCCTTGCGCTGGGCGTTGAGCGCAGTGCGCAGGAAAGTCATGGTGGCGACGCCCGGCACTTCGACCGGATATTGGAATGCGAGGAACAGTCCTTTCGCCGCACGTTCGTCCGGTGCCAGTTCGAGGATGCTTTGGCTGTCGAGTTTAACGTCGCCCTCCGTGACTACGTAATCCTCCTTGCCCGCCAGCACATAGGCGAGCGTCGATTTGCCCGACCCGTTCGGTCCCATGATCGCGGCGACCTGGCCCTTCTCAATGGTGAGCGTCAGGCCGTCGAGAATCTTCTTACCCCCGACCTCGACATGCAGGTTTTTGACTTCTAATAACGGCACGTCTTTTCCTCTCAAGATGAAACGGTCATTTGTCGGAAGAACGCTCGCCCCAATGTCAGTGCCAATTGCCGCCAGTGTGCTTGCGACTGAACCGCACGAACCAGCGGAGCAAGGCGGCCATAATCAAGAACCAGACTCCCCAGGCGGTAAGATTGATTGGGCTGGCGAAAGCTTCGATCACGACAATAGATGCGACGAGGGCTGGTATGAGTGAAATCATCCAGCCTTTCCCGTGTGATGGGTCTGGCGGCGTAACCGTACCCTCTTGGTCTGAACCAATATCGGGTCATGGCGATCAGCCGACGCTGCCTTCCAGCGAGATCGAAATCAGCTTCTGCGCCTCGACCGCGAATTCCATCGGCAATTGCTGCAGAACGTCCTTGACGAAGCCGTTGACCACGAGCGCGGTCGCCTCTTCAGCAGGGATACCGCGCTGCTGACAGTAGAACAGCATGTCCTCGGAGATCTTCGAGGTGGTAGCCTCGTGCTCGAAGGTGGCGGCGGAATTCTTTGCCTCGATGTAGGGCACCGTGTGCGCGCCGCATTGATCGCCGATCAATAACGAGTCGCAGTTGGTGAAGTTGCGCGCGCCCGTCGCCTTGCGGTGCGCCGACACTAGGCCGCGGTAGGTGTTGTTGGATTTGCCGGCGGCTATGCCCTTGGAGATGATGCGGCTCGTCGTGTTCTTGCCGAGATGCAGCATCTTGGTGCCGCTATCGACCTGCTGATAACCGTTGGAGATGGCGATCGAATAGAACTCGCCGCGCGAATTGTCGCCGCGCAAGATGCAGCTGGGATATTTCCAGGTGATGGCCGAACCAGTCTCTACCTGCGTCCAGGAGATCTTCGAGTTCCTGCCGCGGCAGTCGCCGCGTTTGGTGACGAAGTTGAAAATGCCGCCTTTGCCTTCGGCGTCGCCCGGATACCAGTTTTGCACCGTCGAATATTTGATCTCGGCGTCTTCAAGCGCGATCAACTCGACCACCGCGGCATGCAGCTGGTTCTCGTCCCGCATCGGCGCGGTGCAGCCCTCGAGGTAGCTCACGTAGGCGCCCTTGTCGGCGATGATCAGCGTGCGCTCGAACTGGCCGGTGTTTCGCTCGTTAATGCGGAAATAGGTCGACAGCTCCATGGGGCAGCGCACGCCCGCCGGCACGTAGACGAACGAGCCGTCGGAGAACACTGCCGAATTGAGCGTGGCGAAGAAATTGTCGGTGATCGGCACCACCGAGCCGATGTATTTCCGCACCAGCTCGGGATGCTTCTGCAGCGCTTCGGAGATCGGCATGAAGATCACGCCGACCCTCTTCAGCTCTTCCTTGAAGGTGGTGGCAACTGAAACGGAATCAAACACCGCGTCCACGGCGACGCGGCCAGAGCGGAACTCGCCGCCCGTTGTGTCGTCGTCAAGCTTGCTTGGCTCGCCCTGCTTGCGCACGCCGGCGAGGATTTCCTGCTCTTTCAGCGGAATACCGAGCTTCTCGTAGGTCGCCAGGATTTCCGGATCGACCTCGTCGAGCGATTTCGGTCCGTCCTTCTTTTTTGGCGCCGCATAATAGTAGGCGTCCTGGTAGTCGATCTTCGGATAGTGGACGCGCGCCCAGGTCGGCTCGCGCATAGTCAGCCAGCGACGATAGGCATCGAGCCGCCAATTGAGCATCCATTCGGGCTCGTTCTTCTTGGCCGAGATAAAAAGAACCGTGTCTTCCGACAGGCCCTTCGGGGCCTTTTCGGATTCGATGAGCGTTTCGAACCCATATTTATATTGATCAACGCCGATGCGTCGGACTTGCTCGACGGTCTCTTGTACGGCCGGCATTCTTCCCTCCGCTCACGGTTGCAAGGACCGCGGGTTGGATTTGTCGGTTATGGTCGGTTTCGCTTTAGCGCTGCGATCGTCCCTGGTGATTGTTCCGTCAGGCCGCGAGGCCCGAAATAGTATGCCTCTTAAGTAATGAGGAACTAACGTTAGTCAAAGCATCGAGCAGTTTCTCGACGTCGCGCTCGGTTGTGCTCCAGCCAAGGCTGACGCGCACCGCGCCTTGCGCCAGCGCAGGTTCCACCCCCATCGCCGCCAGCACATGGCTAGGCTGCACCTTTCCGGACGAGCAGGCGGAACCCGAGGAAACCGCTATGCCGTTGAGATCAAAGGCAATTATCGCCGTTTCGGCCTTCATCCCGGGAACCGCGAACAGCGTTGTATTGGGAAGGCGCACGACGTTCTCTCCAAATATCACCGCCTGCGGCGCAATCGCTTTGATGCCGGCCTCGATGCGATCACGTAGCTTGGCGAGACGCGTAACCTCGACCCTACCAGCGATTGCCGCAGCGGCGCCAAAGCCGCTGAGAGCGGCTACATTCTCGGTGCCGGCGCGTTGTCCGCGTTCCTGCCCGCCGCCCTTTAATAGCGGATCAGCGATACGGATGTCGCCCCGGTGAATCAGCGCACCCGCGCCCTGCGGGCCACCAAGCTTATGCGACGACAGGCTCATCAGGTCGGCGCCTAGGTTCTCGATGTTGCAGTCGATGCGGCCGGGGCCCTGCACGGCGTCCACATGCAGCAGGCCGTTGGCCGCGTGTACGATTTCGGCAATTTCGGCGATCGGCTGGATGACGCCGGTCTCGTTGTTGGCGAGCATCACCGAAACAAGCGGTCGCGCGTAGCCAGATAGCGCCTGACCGAGCGCGGAAAGATCGAGGGTTCCGTCTTTGTCGACCGGCAATTCTTGCAGATCTTCTGCCGCAAATCGACCACCACGGCGCACCGACGGGTGCTCGACCGCCGACACAAAGAGCTTGTCGCGTAAGGCTTTTTTGCCGCCAACTTCAACCGCTGGCGTCAGGGCCAACATGTTCGCTTCAGTCGCTCCGCTGGCGAAGATAACGTTCCTTGGCTCCGCACCTACCAGCCTCGCCACTAGCTCCCGCGCCCGCTCGACCAGCCTCCTGGCTGCTCGACCTTCATAGTGGATGGAGGACGGGTTGCCGATCAGGCCCAAGGCCTCAGCCATGGCGGTGCGCGCGTCATCCCGCAAGGGAGCACCAGCATTCCAATCAAAGTAGGCTCGTTCCACCATGCATGTCGTCAGTAATTAGCTACCGCTCCTTTAGATCTCATGAAAAGCTTGCTTTTTGCCCCTGAGCCTGTGCTAGAAGCCGCCGGGTTGCGGCACCTTATAGCCCGACTAGCTGCCGTGAACAGCGGGAATTCTCATATTTAGAACTACTCCAAACTAGGAAGACCGTGTTTGTTCGGTCGGTGCGGAGTACCAGATCCATTGCCGCGGACCGCCGCGGCGAGCCGTCGAGGTCTAAAGCTATGCCCGAAGTCATCTTCACCGGCCCCGCCGGTCGGATCGAAGGCCGCTACCATCCCGCGCGGCAGAAGAACGCGCCGATCGCGATCATCCTGCATCCGCACCCGCAGTTCGGCGGCACAATGAATCACCCGATCATCTACCAACTCTATTACGCCTTCGTGCACCGCGGCTTCTCGGCGCTGCGCTTCAATTTCCGCGGCGTCGGCCGCAGCCAGGGCACCTTCGATCACGGCACAGGCGAATTGTCCGACGCTGCTGCGGCACTTGACTGGGCGCAGACCATCAGCCCTGAAGCGAAGAGTTGCTGGATCGCCGGCTTCTCCTTCGGCGCCTGGATCGGCATGCAATTGCTGATGCGTCGACCCGAGATTGAGGGCTTCATCTCAATCGTGCCGCCGGCGAACCTCTACGACTTCTCGTTTCTGGCGCCCTGCCCGTCGTCCGGGCTGATTATCCACGGCGAGAAGGACGCGGTGGTACCGCCAAAGGACGTCACCACGCTGGTCGACAAATTGAAGACGCAGAAGGGCATCGTCATCGAGCAGAAGATTGTGCCCGGCGCGAACCACTTCTTCGACGGCAAGATCGAGCCCCTGCTAACCTCGATCTGCGCCTATCTCGACAAGCGCCTGAAGAACGATCGCAAGCCGACCGCGGCGTAGTGGTTCAAGCGAACTTCTTTACCGCCAGCACGGCGTTGAGTCCGCCGAACGCGAAGGAGTTTGAGATCGCGGCATCGACGCGCATCTTGCGCGCCTCGTTCGGCACGTAATCGAGATCGCAGGCGGGATCCAGCCCCAAATAGCCGATGGTCGGCGGTACAATGTCTTCCTTCACCGCCATGACGGTCGCCGCTAGCTCGAGCGCGCCGGCGGCGCCGAGCGCGTGGCCGACCATCGACTTAGTAGATGATATCGCCAGCTTTCGGGCGTGATCGCCGAATACTCTGTGCAAGGCCTTCGTCTCGGTTTCATCGTTGGCGGCCGTGCCCGTGCCGTGCGCATTAACATACTGGATATCCTGCGGCGTCAATTTTGCGTCCGCCAGCGCACCTTCCATCGCGCGCGACATGCCGTCGATGTCAGGCGCGGTGAGGTCGGCGGCATCCGCAGTCATGCCGAAGCCGGCGATCTCGCCAAGGATCTGCGCACCCCGAGCGCGCGCTTTCTCGAGCGGCTCAAGCACAAACACCGCGGCGCCCTCGCCGAGAATCAAACCCTTGCGGTCTATCGAAAATGGCCGGCAAGCATCCGGCGCCATAACTCGCATCGCCTCCCAACCGCGCAACGTTCCAAATGTTACGGTGGCTTCGGTGCCGCCGGTGACGGCACAATCGATGGTTCCCGACCGCACCATGTGAAACGCCAGACCGATCGCATGCGTTGCCGAGGCGCAGGCGCTTGCCACGACGAAGGCGGGGCCGCGTAAGCCGTGCTGCATTGAGATTTGACTCGCAGGCGCGTTCGCCATCATTTTTGGAATCGACAACGGAAAGAGCCGCGACTTCCTCTCGAAGTACAGCCGGCGGAAAGCATCATCGAGCGTGGTTTGACCGCCGACGCCGGTACCGATGATGGTCGCTGTGCGCAGCGATAACGGCCTGTCGAAGACAAGGCCGGCTTGCGCGATCGCCTCGCGCGCCGCAACCATGGCAAATTGTGAAAAGCGATCGAGCGTCGAGAGATCGCGTTCCTGAAAATACTTGAGGGGGTCAAAATCCTTGACCTCGCCCGCGATTTTCTGATTCAGCTCTTCGCGGCCTTGCACCTGCGTGATTGTTCCGAGCCCGCTCGCGCCGGCCTTGAGCTTGTGCCAATAAATCGAAACTGCATTACCGAGCGGAGTGACAGCTCCGAGCCCGGTGATGACAACTCTGTGCGCGTCGCTCACGACTTCTTCTTGGCGACTAGTTTTTCGATGGCGTTTACGACGTCGCCGACGGTCTCGAATTCGGTGCGCGGATTGTTGGTATTGGCGTTGTAGGGAATCTGGATATCGAACTTTTCTTCAAGATCGAAAATCATCTCGACTGCATCGAGCGATTCGAGCCCTAAGTCTTCCAGCCGGTCGGACAATTCCACGGCCGGCTTCTCAACCCGTTTCTTCTTGGCAATAATGCCGATCACATCACTCGCTAAGTCAGTCATAATGCCGAACCTCTATTCCTTGTTCGTTTGTTCCAAGGCGTCGACTCGCGACGCTACATCATCCAACTTTTGATACATCTTCTTCAGACGCCCGATGTATACATATTGCTCGATCGCACGTGGGTGCGGCACGGCCGGATAGCCTGATACAAAAGCCCCCGCTGGGATATTGGTGACAACTGCGGAACCCGCGCCGATGACGGCTTCGTCGCCAATGCTAAGATGATCGCCGATGCCCACTCCACCCGCGATCCGGACGCGGCGGCCGATGGTCACGCTGCCGGAAATACCAACTTTTCCGCATACGATACAACCGTCGCCAATAGTGACGTTGTGCCCGATGTGTACGTGATTGTCGATTTTCGTGCCGCTCCCGATGCAGGTCGATTCGATCGTAGCTCGATCGATGGTGGAGCAAGCGCCGACTTCGACGTCATCGCCGAGCGACACATTGCCGAGTGAATGGACGCGAGAAACCTTCACGTTGGCTGTATATGTCGTCGCGGACATCAGATCAGGCGCGAAACTGAATCCGTCTGAGCCGATGACCGCGTTGGGGTGTATAATTACTCGATCACCGATGATGGTGCGATCGCCGATGCGAGCACCGCAATGCAATAGGCCTCGCGCACCGATTTTCACGGCGGCGCCGACCGTAACGTGTGGCATGATCGTGGTCCCCGCGCCAACGCGGCTAAGGGCACCGATCACCGCGTGAGCGCCAACGTTTACGCCCTCGCTCAGCTTCGCGTCAGGCGCAATGACTGCGGTGGGATGGATGCCGCCATCGTGCGCCGGCCCCGGATCGAAAATGGCGGTGAGCTTAGCGAGCGCAATCCGTGCATCACTGACGGCGATCACCGCGGGCAAGGAACCGGCAGGAACCGGATGGTCGGTGGAGACGACAACCGCCTGCGCCTTGCTACCCGCCAGCGATGCAACAGCATCCGCGTTCATCGCGAGCGCGAGATCCGAGGGCAGTTCGGCCTTGGCGGGATGCACGACGCGGCTGACTTCGATTGCGCCATCGCCGTCAAGCCGGCCCCCCAGCGCTTGTGCGACGTCCTTTATTTGCATAAATTCTTGTGTAATCCCCGGTAGTTATCGGCAAGCCCTATCGCGGCCTAGCGGTCGGCGCCGAAACTGCGCTAGATCAGCGGTCCGGTCAACTGCGCGGCGTTGCGACAACGCCAACTGCGCGTCGGCCGCGCAGCACCGGTCGTAGTTGGGAACGTCAATGGCAGTCCGTTGACGTGAGTACGGCGAGGTAGCCGAAGGCCTGCGACTCGATCGTGTGACGACCAACCGACCCCATCGGCTTCCGCCGTTGCCGGCTTTAGCCGTCGGATTGCGCGCTACCGCCGACGACGATCCAGTCGCGCGGTGGCCACCGCCAGATGCGGAACCACGCGCTCGCGACGAAAGCGGCGGTCAAAGCCGATACCGTCGCCGCCTCATCCGCCATGGAAAAATCCGGCAGACCAATATCGGCAAAGGCAAAAGCATTGCGATCGAGTGATTTTGGGCACGACTGTCCAAAAAAGTATTTGCGAGCACGCGGCTGACAAAGGCCTCGTCCGCTCTGCCCTTAACCGCCTGGTTGCTGTCTCGATCGAGCGGCGCACCCGTGCGTGCACGCATGAAAATCATCGATCAGCGCAGCCTGGGCCGGTGTCACAGCCGATCGGATTGCCGCCGTCGAAATACGTCACGTTTGCAACGCCCCCAGCATTGAGCACATCGATCGGATGCTGGGTGCACAAGATCGCGCGCGAGCGCTTAACAGTCAGCCGGACCGCTGGCTTGTGCAAGGCGGTCTCCCCTTGGAACCCAAACATCGTAATGGCGGCCTTGTCGATGTGCTCGCCGGCGAGGAAGTCTTCGACCGTTTCGGCATGCACGCCGATCTGATGACGAAGGAGTCAGCTTCGGACAGCACGCCCGACTGCGCCGTGCGCTCGGTCAGCGTAGCGCCTTCCTGCAAGCCCGGCTGCAACAGAATCCTCCAAATAGGGGCGGTATCCGGTCGCCGTTCGCCGTCGGCCGATCAGCGCGCCACATCGACACCGTCAAGCGACGGTGCAGCTCATCAGCCCAATCGCACCTACCCCTGTCAGCGCTCACCTCTTTGTTTGACCCCCGCGCCGGACCTGTTACACCACCGCCCCATGCTGGCGAAAGCCGCGGCCAGAGCCATACAATGAGCGCTTATAAATCCGAATTTCTCAATATTCTCGCCGAGCGCGGTTTCATCCACCAAGTCTCCGAACCGGAGGCGCTCGACGCGCTCGCGGCGGCCGGTCCGATCACGGGCTACATCGGCTTCGATTGCACCGCCACCTCGCTGCATGTCGGCTCGCTTCTGCCGATCATGATGCTGCATTGGATGCAGCAAACCGGCCACAGGCCGATCGCACTGATGGGCGGCGGCACCACGAGAGTCGGCGATCCGTCCGGTAAGGACGAGAGCCGCCGCATCCTTACCGACGAGGGGATCGAGCAGAACCTGCAAGGCATCCGCTCGATCTTTTCAAAATTCTTGAAATTCGAGGGGGCCGGCGGCAACGCGCTAATAGCTAATAATGCCGACTGGCTCAACAAGCTCAATTACATCGACTTCCTGCGCGAGGTCGGTAGGCACTTTTCCGTCAACCGCATGTTGTCGTTCGATTCGGTGAAGCTCAGGCTCGAGCGGCAGCAGGAGCTGTCATTCCTTGAATTCAACTATATGGTGTTGCAGGCCTACGACTTCGTCGAGCTCAACAAACGCCATGGCTGTATCCTGCAGATGGGCGGCTCGGACCAGTGGGGCAACATCGTCAGCGGCATCGACCTCGGCCGCCGTATGTTCAACGCTCAACTGTTCGCGGTCACCTCGCCGCTAATCACGACGTCATCGGGCTCTAAGATGGGCAAAACCGCCGCTGGCGCCATTTGGCTCAATGCCGACATGGTGAGCCCCTACGACTACTGGCAATACTGGCGCAACACCGAGGATGACGATGTCGCCCGCTTCCTCAAGCTTTTCACCGTGCTGCCACTTAATGAGATAAGCCGGCTTTCCGCGCTTAAGGGCCAGGAGATCAACGAATCTAAGAAAGTGCTGGCGACCGAGGCGACCGCACTGGTGCACGGACGTGCCGCTGCCAATGAGGCGGCCAAGACTGCACAGACGACGTTCGAGCAAGGCGGCATGGGCGAGAATTTGCCAACCTTAGAGGTCAATGTTGGCGACGGCATCCTCACCACAAGCACAAAACTTGGATTCACGACGTCCAACAGCCAGGCACGTCAACTAGTCAAGGACGGAGCGGTGTACGTCGGAGATAAGAAAATCACCGATCCGAACTATCGACTGCAAAGCGAGGACTTCGACAGCAACGGCCGCGCGATGCTGCGCGTCGGCGCCAAGAAGCGTGCCACCCTAACGCACCTCTGAGCGCGACGGTGGAACGTAGTTTGAATCGAAGCTGCCGGGCGACGGAATGAATTTGCGCAGCAAGCCCGGGGTGATGGCGGTCACAGGATTTACCGAGATGCGTGGCGCGCTCGGCGAGCCGGAGGCCTCGTAAGTAACGCCGACCAGGCCTTCGTTGCTGCCACCGCCCAGGATAAGTCCGACGATCGGGATCTGCCCGAACATATTGTTGAGGTCGTAAAACGGCACGAACGTTCCACGCAGGTGGATGTCGTCCTTGAGGTAATCGATCAGGCCCTCGATGGTCACGCCGACCACTGGCCCACGCACCACGCCGTCACGCACCGCCACGCGCCCGGGTGTTCGCGTGAACTCGCAATGTAGGTCGGTAAACGGCACCGTTCCCGGCGTCTGACCAGGGCCACCGGCAATCACGCGCTCGAGTCCCGGCTCGCCGCGCACGGTGAAATTGCGGATCGAGAGAATGCCGAGCTGTGCCGTCCGATCGGAGGTCGGTGGGTCCATCGCCACCCACATCTGCCCGCCGAGCATACGCGAATACATGTTGGTAAAACGGAACAGAGCGCCGGCATCATCGGTCTCGAAGAACATGACCTGGTGATTGTCGATTGCCCGCGAGCGCATGTCACCGTTGAGTGGCGTGTCGCGGCCGATCTTAGAGGTCATTGCGAAGGTGCGGATGCGGTCGGCCCGGCGCGTGAGCTTTAGATCGAGCCCGCGCAGCGTCTCGCCGTTATTGCCAATCACCGTGCCGATTTTAATGTCGAGGTCGAGATCCGTCGGATTGTGCTTGGACTTATCGGCCGCGCCGGCAAGCGAAGACTTCACGAAATTCGTGCCGTCGAATATGTCGCCACGCATCGCCACGCGTAGTGCGCCGTCGCTTCCGCGGTCGGCCTTGAGCGAAACCTTGTCGCCCTCTGAAATGGCGAAGACCGGAAAATTCGCCGCCACGATGTCGCCGGCACTGTCAAGCTCAAGCGAACCATTCACGTTGGTGCCCGATCCTGAAATGGAGAGGTCATCGAAGCGCACGCTGGGGCCGCCCTTCAGCAACGTGTACGTTGCGTGCGCCGGCTTGCCGGCGGCCTTGACCCACCCCGGTAGCAGATTGTCAATAGTCACGGGCGTCAGATCGGCATCCACGTTCATCGGCGCATCTTTGCCCTCATTGCTAACCAGCGCCGTCACCTTGACCGGAATCGCGCCGGCAACCGCACTGCCCACATCGATGCCAAGGCGGCGGCGCGCGGCCTCGTCGAGCATTGCCTGCAAATGCAACAGCGCATAGGCCTCGCCTTTTTTTCTGCTCAAATCCATGGTGGCCGGAGTGCCGTTGATCTTTACGTCGCCGGTGATCTGATAGCCCTCGCTCGTGGCCGTCGTGCGCAATGAAGAGGCCTCGATCTTCTGACCCATAAGCACCTTGTCGGCAGCAAAGTTCGTGAGATCGGCGGCGATCGTGTAGGTCCAGCTGTTTTTCGGTACCTTGCGACCGATCAGCATGTCGATCGTCGCCTGCGCGGCGACGGTGCCGCGGATTGTGGCGGGATCGAGCACAATGCCGACGTTGTCGCGCAGAGCGTCGGTCGCCAGCAACGCCGCGACTGCGGCCGTCGTGCCGTCGATGCGGAATGTTACCCTGGCGGACGACGGCTTCACCTGCGTATCCGGAACTGTGAAAATCCCGCTGGCGATGTTTAGCTTGCGGCCCGGCGTCACTTCAACTGTGCCGCGCCCAAGGCTGACGGTGGCGACCCGCCCTGTGATGTGCGCGGTGAGGTCGGCATCGCGGATCGCCGGCAAGTTCGGCAACGGGTGCAAAGTAGTACCGCTGGTCTCAATATCCACCGAAAGTTCGTCCTCGGACAAGGGCGGTCCACCCTCCTTGAAATTAGGCAGCGGTGCGTTGCCGGCGATTACCACGCGCTCAACAATGCCGCCAGAAATGTGCTCCGCGACCCACTCACGCACCTGACCGGCGGCGAACGCCGGCCACATCCGTTTAATCACGGACGTCGTCATGTGTGTGCCAGCGATGCCGAAGGCCAGGTGCGGCTCGGCATCCGAATAATCGAGACTGCCGGTCACCGCGACCGCGACGTTGAACGCCGAACGTGTGTCGATACGGCCAAGGTCGCCCTGGTCGACATCTATGCGACGGTTCACCGTATCGATGCGCGCGCGTAACGCGACCCTGTTCAGGGCTAGGCCATCCTCGTCGGCTTTGCCCCCAGGCAGGATAATCGGGTCGATCACTGGATCGCCGCGCGTCAGATTGAACAGCCAGAGGCCTTTCTGGTCGGGGGACACTTGCAACGTGGCGCGTAGTGTAAACTGATTGCCAGCCGATTGAATTTGGAATGGCACAACCAAGGCACGCTGCGCAGCGTCCCAATTGAATCGGATGTCGGCGCTGTCGAGCTTGTAAGTTTTTCCGCTGTCGTGCTCGGCGACGGTGCCTTCATCCGCAATAACTTCTCCCTGTAGGCGCTGCAGCGTACCGTCACCGGCGATCTCCGCGCGCACGCTCGCCGACAACGGCACATCAGTATCGATCGCAACGTCCTTGAGACGCATTGCGAGCAAGATATCATTCGCGGAAACCTTGCGCGCCTCCACACCGACGGCCCGTACGCCGCCGCCAAGCGGACGCATTGCGGCGCTCAAGACCCAAGGCCGTTCAGGCGCGTCGGATGCCAGCCGAAAAGCCACTCCGCCTGCTTTCGGACGCGTCAGGCTCACGTCGATACGGCGGAAGGTCCAGCGTTTGCCGTTACGCTGATCATCGACGATCAGATTGCCATCCTTTAGACCAAGCTCACGCAGATCGTGGCCGTCGAGCCCGGTCGCTCCGAGGCTATCTATCCAGGTGAGTATGCCGGCGATGTCCTGTATCCCGGCTTGCACTGTCCCCACTTGGGTTTGTGTACTCGCCGACGGGGCGGATGGCGACTGCAAGGTTGGCGACGCGATGGCGATCGGCCGTTTGTCGCCGCCGGCGAATACGGTGACGCGGCCGTCCATCTCGATGCGCACCGACATTTCGGCGCCGACCAGATTGAGACTCTCCGCCTGCACCTTGCCGCTCAGCAGGCCGAGACCGGAAATGCCCACTTCCGCCTTCGGCGCGCTCGCCACTACAGTGCCGTCGGAGTCGCGCACGACAATGTCGCGCAGGCGCAGTGAGGTGCGGCCGTTTTCGTCCCGCTCGATTTGCGTGCCGCCGACTGTTACGGTTTGCTTGTCGCCGAAATTCTTTTCGATCGCCGATTTCAACCAAGGCGTTGCCGCGTCCAGTTCGATCGGTCCGCTAGAAAGCCTCCACCAGAGCGCGGCAATAACCACTACGACGAATGCAAAGGCAACCGTCGCGCCCCAGAACATGCGCCGCACCACGGGCCTGCGCGCGAGCCTGACGACGCCACGCCGGAGCCTGCTCCACTGCCGGCGGCCAACGCGGCGCGCGGCATGATAACGATCACGATGCGGATGATGGCCGCCCGTCGCCGCGTGGTGGGCAAGACGCCTATGATCGTGGTCGCTACGTGTCATGCACTAATGGGGCGCCTATCATCCAACGCATCGCACGTATTTTTTGCCTGCTTGGACAGCGTCCAGCACGGCCCTCATCTCGGCGAACTGCTTGCGCCCACCCCGAAGCAACTGGCAATACCAACAATGACGGGGGGAAAACGACGAAAGGAAGGCATATGGGCCGTGAACTGGTTGACGGGGCGAAGGCTCCGGCCTTCAAATTGCAGCGCGATGACGGCACCTTGGTGTCATTGAAGGATTTCAAGGGCCGCAACCTGGTCCTCTATTTCTACCCCAAGGCCGACACCCCCGGCTGCACCCGGGAAGCCGTCGACTTTTCTCGCCTGCGCGGCGCCTTCGCCAACGCCGGCACCGAGATTCTGGGCGTCTCCGCCGATCCGGTCGAGGCGCAGGACAAGTTCAAGACCAACCACAAGCTCAAGATTGCCCTGGCCTCGGACGAGGCCAAGGACACGATAGAAGCTTATGGCGCATGGGGAGAGAAATCGATGTACGGCCGCAAATTCATGGGCGTAATCCGCAAGACTTTTCTGATAAACCGGCAAGGCCGCATCGCCCGCGTCTGGCCGAAGGTTAGCGTGTCAGGTCACGCCGAAGAAGTCCTGAAAGCCGCAAAAGCCCTTTAATTTGCCGCGATTCAAGCGGCGGAGCGGGCTAGTTTCCGGTTTCTTAACCATAAGCGAATGATATCGACGGGCTGGTCCACCGGCTTTGGCCGCGGATGAACCGGCCTGGAGTTTGGATGTCGCATTCGTCCGTCGCCTATTACCCAAGCAAGGATCACGCCCGTTACGCGCAACCGCGCACGCATTCTGCGGCCGCGATGTCCCGTCATGTTCAGCGCGCCCATGGCGGTTACACGCTGATGCATGCCGGCCGCCAAGTGCGGATCGGACCGGTCGCATTCTGGATCATTGTCGGCACGCTGGTGATCATGGCGATCTGGTCGCTGGCGACCGGAACCTATTTTGCCTTCCAAGAAGATGTGCTTACGCGCCTGATCGGCCGCCAAACCGAACTGCAATTTGCCTACGAGGACCGCATCGCCGAATTGCGCGCGCAGGTCGACCGAGCCACCAGCCGGCAATTGCTCGACCAAGAGCAGTTCGAGCAGAAATTGAACGCGGTGTTGCAACGGCAGGCCACGTTAGAGCAGCGCATGGCGGCGCTCGGCGGCGATCTGGCCAGCACCGGCTCAATCCGGCCACCACGTGGCGCGCTGCCGTCCGAAACTACACCGAAAGCGTCCCCGATCAGCGACACAGTAATATTCTCTGCGCCGCCCGATCGCGAGGCGCGGCTTGAATCGCGCGAAGGGCCCGCGAGCCTGACGCGCATCAGCAGTCGCGGCGACGCCGGGGGTCTCGATGGCATTCTCGGCCGCTTATCGGCCGCTCTCGACAACATCGACCGCAAGCAAATCGCGGTGCTTAACGACATGGAGGAGCGCGCCGACAGCAAAGCGCGGCGCATGCGCTCCGTGCTCAGCGACCTCGGCGTCAATCCGATCAGAACGTCAACGGGCGCCACCGTTGGCGGTCCTTTTGTACCGCTGAAGCCTGCAAAGGCGAGCGCTAGCGCCTTCGAGCGCCAGCTCTACCGGGTCAATGTCGCGCGTGCGCAGATCAACCAATATCTCCAAACGCTGGTCGCCGTACCGCTGCGCAAGCCCGTGATCGGTGAGGTTGACATGAGCTCGCCCTTCGGTATGCGCATGGACCCGTTCAACGGTCGCCCTGCCATTCACACCGGCATCGATCTGCGTGGCGAAGTGGGTGAACCGGTCCACGCCACCGCCGCCGGCAGAGTGAGCCTTGCCGGCCGGGAAGGCGGCTACGGCAACATGGTAGAGATCGACCACGGCAACGGCCTCGCCACCCGCTACGGTCACTTGTCGGAGATCGACGTGAAAGTCGGGCAGATGGTGCGTATCGGCGAGACGATCGGCCATATTGGCTCGACCGGCCGCTCCACCGGGCCGCATCTGCACTATGAGACGCGCGTCAACGGCGAAGCGGTTGACCCACAGAAGTTCCTGCGCGCGGGCGTTCGACTCGGTAATGTCTAGACGCACAGGGCTGTCCTAAGAACTTAAATATCAATAGCTTATGTCGGACGCCTCGTGCCACGACAAAGCTCGTGAAATTCAATTTTCGCTCTTCTTTTCCGCCGTCGGGTGCCAAGTTGGGCACCGCTCCTGTGAGTTGCGCGCAACCAGCGAAAGCCGAAGTCGTGCGCTACGACGATAAGTCCGGCCGCGTGGCAAATGATAACTCCGGCACGTGTGCGCCGAGCCGGATTATGGCCCCTGTTCAATTGAGCTACGATCACGTTGGCGGCAGCGGCTCGCAGGCTCGCGCCGGGACGCGCCTTACTCCACGTCCTCGACCTGCCCCGGCCCGTTGCCGAAGGCCTTTTGGGCCAGCGCCGCTTGCATGAATTCGTCGAGATCACCGTCGAGCACAGCGCCGGTGTTTGAGGTCGACACGCCGGTGCGCAGGTCCTTCACCATCTGATAGGGCTGGAGCACGTAAGAGCGGATCTGGTGGCCCCAGCCGATGTCGGTTTTCGCCGCCTGCTCGACCTCCGCCTTCGCCTCGCGCTTCTTGATCTCCATTTCGAACAGCTTGGCGCGCAGCATGTCCCAGGCCATGGCGCGGTTGCGGTGCTGCGAGCGGTCCTGCTGGCACTTCACAACGATATTGGTCGGGATGTGTGTGAGCCGCACCGCCGACTCGGTCTTATTGACGTGCTGGCCGCCGGCGCCGCCCGACCGCATGACGTCAGTGCGCACATCACTCTCTTTGATGTCGATTTTGATGCGGTCGTCAATCACCGGGAATACGCCGACGCTAGCAAACGAGGTGTGCCGACGCGCATTAGAATCGAACGGCGAGATGCGCACCAGCCGGTGCACGCCGTTCTCGCTCTTCAGCCAGCCATAGGCGTTGTGGCCCTTGATCACCACCGTCGCCGACTTGATGCCGGCACCTTCGCCTTCTGTTTCCTCGATCCACTCGACCTTGTAGCCGTGCTGCTCGGCCCAGCGCACATACATGCGCATCAGCATGCCCGCCCAATCCTGGCTCTCAGTGCCGCCGGCGCCGGCGTGCACCTCGAGGTAGCAGTCGTTGGCGTCGGCCTCTCCGGACAGCAAGGCCTCCAACTCGCGCCGAGCTACCTCCACCTTCAGCTTCTTCAGCGCGGCTTCCGCCTCGTCGATGGTCTTGTCATCTTTCTCACTTTCGCCAAGCTCGATCAGCATGACCTCGTCGGAAAACTCTTGCTCGATGCGCCCGATGGCATTGAGCCGATCCTCCAACGCGTCGCGCTCGCGCATCACTCGCTGCCCGCGCGCCTGATCGTTCCAGAGATTGGGATTCTCGGCCTCTTTATTTAACTCGGCGAGGCGGCGCTGCGCGGTGTCGACATCAAAGATGCCTCCTCAGCAGCGTGAGCGACTGCTTGATCTCTTCGACAAGGATTTCGGTTTCAGCGCGCATTTTCTTGTCCGTGCCGCGCAGGCAGCGTTACGACTGAAGGTTAGGATTTAATGTCGCAGGAGCGGCTTCGCAACTAATACAGCCCGCCGGTTCCGGAGCGCACTGCGCGGTCGGCGTCAGGACTGACGCCGAAGAACCCGGGTTGATGCCCTTGATCGCCATCGCCATAGCCAACTACCGAATAGTTGTCGGGCGGCGCGGTGCCGGGTTTGAAGGCTTCCAGAACAACCCTCTCGCTACCCGGCCCGGCGCGTTGTCCGGTCCTCAGGTCGACGCGGATGAGCTTGATGCCCGGCGGCACGCGGAACGGCACCGCCGGCTTTTCGGCTAGCGCGACCTTCATAAAATCCTTCACGATCGGCGCCGACAGGTGGCCGCCGGTCGCGCCGCGCGCGAGGTGACGCGGCTTGTCGTAGCCCATATAGACGCCGACCACGATGTCGGGCGTAAACCCGATGAACCAGGCGTCCCTCTCGTCGTTGGTGGTGCCGGTCTTGCCAGCCACCGGCTTGCCGACTTCCTTTTGGAATCCGGCGCCCGCCGCGGTACCGCGTAACACCACGCCCTCCATCATCGAAGTGATCTGATAGGCGGTCATCGGATCGAGCACCGGCTCGCGCCGGTCGATCAGCGAGGGTTCCGGCTGGTCCGCCCATTTCTGCGCGTCGCAGCCGATGCATTCACGTTCATCGTGCCGATAAACGGTGTGCCCGTAGCGGTCCTGGATGCGGTCGATTAGTGTCGGCTTCACGCGCCGGCCGCCGTTGTCGATCATTGCGTAAGCCGTGGCCATGCGCAGGAGCGTGGTTTCGCCGGCGCCGAGAGCGAACGACAGGTAGGGTGGCAACTCGTCATAGATGCCGAAGCGCTTGGCGTAGTCGGCAATCAACGGCATGCCGATGTCCTGCGCTAGCCGCACCGTCATCACGTTGCGCGAATGTTCGATGCCGAACCGCAGGGTGGATGGGCCGTAGAAATTATTCTCGTAGTTCTCCGGCCTCCAGATTCCGAGCCCGGGGCCCAAGTCGATCTCGAGCGGCGCGTCGAGCACCAGCGTCGAGGGCGTATAGCCGTTGTCGAGCGCCGCGGCGTAGATGAACGGCTTGAACGAGGAGCCGGGTTGGCGCAGTGCCTGGGTAGCGCGGTTGAACTGGCTTTGGTCGTAGGAGAAGCCGCCGACCATGGCGAGCACGCGCCCGGTCCACGGATCCTCGACCACCATCGCGCCAGAGACTTCCGGGATCTGGTGCAGGCGATACTGGCCGATCAGCTTCGCCGGCTCCACATAGACCACGTCGCCGACGTTGAGCACCTGGCCCACCTTGGTGACCGGCTTACCGCCGGTCTTCGCCCATTTCAGGCCTTCAAGCGAAATGATGCCAACGTCGCGTTCCTTGCTGACATAGCCACCCGGCTCACGCCCCGGCTGCAAGCCGATGCGCGCCGACTGGTCGGCAACCTCCAGCACCACCGCAAGCTGCCAGGGCGCAACATCCGCCAGCGCTTTGACGTCGGCGAGCTTCACACCCCAGTCGCCGGACACGTCGATCTTGGTGATCGGGCTGCGCCAGCCTTGCGCCTCGTCGAAGCGCACCAGGCCGTCGATCAAGGTCTGGCGCGCCAACACCTGTAGCTTGGTATCGAGCGACGTACGCACCGACAGACCGCCGTCATAGAGCTTCTTTTCGCCGTAGCGCTCGAGCAGTTCGCGGCGTACCTCCTCGGCGAAATATTCCGCGGCGAAAGTGTGCGCACTGCTCGGCTTCTGTGTCACGCCGAGGGCGGCATGCTTCGCCATCTCGGCGTCGGCCGGCTTGATAAAGCCGTCGTTCGCCATCTGGTCAATCACCCAGTTGCGGCGCTCGAGCGCGCGCTCGCGCTGACGGAACGGATGATAGTTATTGGGTGCTTTCGGCAGCGAGGCGAGATAAGCAGCCTCGGGGACGGTGAGTTCGTTGACGGCCTTGTCAAAATAGGTGAGTGAGGCCGAGGCAATGCCATAGGCGCCAAGGCCCAAGTATATTTCATTCAAGTAAAGCTCGAGGATCTTGTCCTTCGAATAAGTTCGTTCGAGCTTCAGGGCCAGCAGCGCCTCCTTAATCTTTCGTGTGAAGGAAATCTCATTCGATAACAAGAAGTTCTTGGCAACTTGTTGCGTAATGGTTGAAGCGCCCTGCGGCCGACGGCTAGAGCCAAAGTTCTGCGCATAATTGATTGCGGCGCGCGCGATACCAACGAAATCGAGACCGCCATGCTCGTAGAAGTTCTTATCCTCCGCGGCCAGGAAGGCACTGGTCACCAGCTTTGGCACCGCCTGGATCGGGATGTAAAGCCGACGCTCGCGCGCATATTCGCCGATCAATGAGCCGTCCGCGGCATGTACGCGGGTGGTCACCGGGGGCTCGTAATCCTGCAATTGGGAATAGTCCGGCAGGTCCTTCGAGAAGTGCCACAGCAGCCCAGCGGTCGCGGCCACACCCACCATGAACAGTATGGTGCCTGCCGCGAACAGGAATCCGAAGAAGCGCAAGATGAGCTTCATGAAGGGTCCTGCCTGGCTCCTAGACGTCGGCTTTCGCGGCCTCCGCCGGCATCCTAACCCAGAAAACTGCCAGGTTTTTCACGGGCCTGCCACGAAGGCCGGGGTTAACGCCCAAGTCTGCAGCATCACCTTTCCGTGACGGAGTTTTATGTTGAAACTGAGGCCGGGAGCCCATCTCAATTGCCCCCCGGCGTGCTGCCGGCCATGTGCGGGGCAAAGAACGCGTCCACCGCATGTACCAGCGAATCGGCGGTGCGCGAGCGCCATTCCGTCGACATCAGGTTCTTCAGGTCGTCTTTGGTCGACATGTAGCCGAGCTCTAGTAATACTGACGGCACGTCAGGCGCTTTGAGTACGATGAACCCTGCCGACTTCATCGGATGGAGGTGCAGCTTTGTCGTGGGCCGTAACTCGTTAACTGCTGCCGAGGCGAATTGCAGCGAGAACGCCTTAGTCTCGCGCTGGGCGAGGTCGATCAGGATATTGGCTACATCGTTCGGCTCTGCGCTGAGATCGACTCCAGCAATCACGTCCGACTTGTTTTCGACCTCCGCGAGCCGCGCCGCCTCGGCGTCGGAAGCGTGCGCCGACAGCGTGTAGATCGAGGCACCTTCCGCCTGCCCTTCGCCGCGCGGGAGCGAGTCTGCGTGGATCGAGATAAGCAGCGAAGCGTTCTGCGCCCGAGCAAACCGCACCCGCTCGTTGAGGGGAATAAAAGTATCGTCGCTGCGCGTCATGGCCACCCGGTATTTGCCGGTCTTCTCCAGCCTATCTCGCAGCATCAGGCCGAAGGAGAGCACAACGTCTTTCTCATCTTGGCCGCTACCCGACTTGGTGCCCGAGTCGATACCGCCGTGGCCGGGATCGACCACGATAAGTGGTCGCGTATCGCCGGAAGGCTCCAGCGGAGTGGCGCTGACTTTGTTGCTGGTTGCAGATTGGCGCGGCGCTCGGTCGTGCAGCGCGATGTCGCGCAGGAAGCTGTCGCGGTCGGTGGCCACCAGATCAATCACCAGCCGCGCCGGTTGGCCTTCGGCAGCGGCGAGCACGAAGGCCTTATCTACCCGCACTGGGCCTTTGGCATCGAGGACGATGCGCGACCCGCCTTGCATGATCAAGCCGTAGCGGAACGCCTTCACCAGACCGCGCCCATGCTCGCCGGACTTGGGCGGAAGCTGGAAATTGACCTGCGGTAGGTCGATCACCACGCGATAGGGGTCGGCAAGCGTGAAGGCGGCGACGTCGATCTTCTGGCTCAGATCGACGACTAAGCGGGTCTGCTCGTCGTCGCCGCCGAGGCGCACGTCGCTGGCCACCGGTATCGGCGCGTCGGGAGCGGCGAGCGTGCGCGCGACAATAGGCTCGGCCATAAGCACGGCCGAGTCGAACGACAAACCAAAGCCCAGGGCAATTGCGATCGCACGAACCGTCACGAGTCTTGACCCCTTCGGTGCCGTTTTAACGCATAAGGGGGTGCTTCGGTTAACAGAACTTGAGGTTTACGTAGTTCTGCGGCGCGGTGTGGCAAGTCTGCACAAGCTACCTTGCCAGCAGGGGTTTTCGACCGTATGTAGGTGCCGCTGACGGTTAAAGTTCCGGTTGTGCCGCGTTCGGGCCTCCGGCCCGCCAGTCCAGGGTCGCCCCCTCGAGGAAGCCGGGCGAACGGATGGCGAAGCGAGCCGAAACCCAGTGAAGGACAACCGGATCAGCGGGCGGTGGGTTCGCCGCTTGCATGTTGGCCGTGAGCAACGAGAAACCTCGGCGGCGCTTTGAGTGAGCGGCCGCAGCGTTATGGGTCGCAAATTTCATGCTGCCACGGTTGCAGCAAAAGCATATCGAGATTCCCCGCTTTCGCGCGTCAAACGTGACTGCGTGGTTCGCGATGCTTTCGCGTGAAGAAGCCACTCGCTCCCTCCACATCAAATTGGCCGACCGCCTTTCCCTTGCGCCGTCAACGTCGCGCGAGCTTCGGGCTGCGTCCGCCTTCGTGAGATTTTACAATGGCCGACAAAATGTTGATCGACGCGACCCATCCGGAGGAAACCCGGGTGGTCGTGCTGCGTGGCAATCGCGTCGAGGAATTTGACTTCGAGTCCGCAAACCGCAAGCAACTTCGCGGTAACATCTACCTTGCCAAAGTCACGCGCGTCGAGCCGTCCTTGCAAGCGGCCTTCGTCGATTATGGCGGCAACCGGCACGGCTTCCTGGCATTCTCGGAAATCCATCCCGACTACTATCAGATCCCGGTCGCCGACCGGCAGGCACTGATCGCCGAGGAAGAGCGCGCGCAACGCGAGGCGGAGGTCGATGCGGATCTGCGCGGCAGGGGCCGTCACCGTCATCGTAGAGCCGACCGCCAGCGCGACCGCGACATCGTGCAGTTCGAGGAGCTCGCCGAACACGCCTCCTCCGAGGCCGCCGAGGTCTCTCCGGGCGAAGCGGCTCTTGGCGGGCTGCCCCCCGCCGAAACCGAGGACATGACAGAGCCAATGTCCGAGCCCGACGCGCCCTCGCCTGAACAACTCGAGTCGCAAGAGGCGCCGCGCGAGGCTGCTGAGGCTCCTGCCGACAAAACGACCACCGACCAGGCCATAGCGGAAATTGCCCCCACCCAGGTCCCGAAAAACGAGCCGTCCGAAGCCGCCGACATCCCGGAACGTGGCGAGAACCTTGGTGAGACCGGCGATCATCTTACCGTTGCGGTCGAGACTGCGTCCTTCGACGAAATGGCCACGCCGGCCGAGCCCGATGAGTCGACCAATGGCGGCAGCGAAGAGCCACGCGAAGAGGAAGCGGTTGAATCCGTCGGCGGCGCCGACGCGCTGGAAGAGGTGCAGGAGCGCGTGCCGCGCTTCCGCCGCCAGTACAAGATCCAGGAAGTGATCAAGCGCCGCCAGGTGATGCTGGTGCAAGTGGTCAAGGAGGAGCGCGGCACAAAGGGCGCGGCGCTTACTACGTATCTCTCGCTCGCCGGCCGCTATTCGGTGCTGATGCCGAACACCGCCCGCGGCGGCGGCATTTCCCGCAAGATCACCTCCGCAGAAGACCGTAGCCGGCTGAAGGAAATCGCGCAGGAGCTGGAGGTGCCGCCGGGCATGGGCGTCATCCTGCGCACAGCCGGCGCGAGCCGCACCAAAATGGAAGTCAAACGCGACTTCGAATATCTGCTGCGGTTGTGGGAGACGGTGCGTGACCTCACGCTCAAATCGGTGGCGCCGAAGCTCGTCTACGAGGAAGGCTCGATGGTCAAGCGCTCGATCCGCGACCTCTACACTAAGGACATCGACGAGATCATCGTCGCCGGCGAACTGTGCTTCGAGGAAGCGCGCGACTTCATGAACATGCTGATGCCGAGCCACGTCAAGCACGTGAAGCTCTACCGGGATAGTCAGCCGCTATTCACTCGCTATGGCATCGAGAGCCAGCTCGACGCCATGTTTTCGCCCGTCGTGCAGCTGCGCTCCGGCGGCTATATTGTGATCAATCAGGCGGAAGCCCTGGTCGCCATCGACGTGAACTCCGGCCGTGCAACGCGCGAACATCACATCGAGGACACTGCGCTGAAGACCAACGTCGAGGCGGCGGAAGAAATTGCTCGGCAGCTGCGCTTGCGCGACCTCGCCGGCCTGATCGTCATCGACTTCATCGACATGGACGAAGGTCGCAACAACCGCACCGTCGAGCGGCGTCTCAAGGACGCGCTCAAACTTGACCGCGCCCGCATCCAGGTCGGTCACATTTCACATTTTGGCCTGCTGGAAATGTCGCGCCAACGTATCCGCTCGTCGGTCTTGGAAAGCTCGACTGACAAATGCCCGGTCTGCGGCGGCTCCGGCCACGTGCGTTCGGTCTCGTCGGTGTCGTTGCAGTTGCTGCGTGCCATCGAGGAGATGCTGATCAAGGGCGCTACCCATAACCTGATCGTGCGCACACGAACGGAAGTCGCGCTCTATGTGCTGAACCACAAGCGCGCGCACCTGCGCTCCTTGGAGGAACGCTTCCGCATTACCATCACCATCTCCGCCGACCCGACGGTGACCAGCCAGCAGTCCTACTTGATCGATCGTGGCGAGCAAGTTCATACGGTGGAGGCCGCCAAAGCGCTGGCCGAGTCTCAGCCGGAGCTCGTTACCTCGCTGGAAAGCGAGGACGAGACGGTCGAGCCGGATGTCGAGACCGAAACCGAGGAAACAGAACGCGAAGAGACGCCGGAAATCACGCAAGCTGATTTCCCAGGTAAAGCACTGCGTGAAGGTGCGCGCGAGGGCGATCGCCGACGGCGCCGGCGTGGCCGCGGCCGCGGCCGTAGCGGCGAGCCGCGCGAAGCCGGCCACCAGTTCATCCGCGAGACTGTGCCGGAACATGTGATTACGCATGAGGACCACGACGCCGGCTCTCCAGAGGAACCCAGCTTTGCCCCGCAAGCACAGCCGCAGCGCATGGAAGGCGACGACGCCGCTGCGCCGGGCGGTGAAGAACGGGAAGGCGGGCGTCGTCGCCGCCGGCGCGGGCGCCGCGGTGGACGGCGCAATCGCCATCGCGGCGACGGCGTAGCCTATCAGGGCAACGGCGGCAGTCGTGAACATGACATACATGCGGGCATGGACTTCCCGCCGGTGAGCGATGAGGACGCGTCCGCTGTCGCGCCGCCCTTCCAGAGTGGCCCGGACGCCGAAGCACCGCCGCAAGCGCCGGTCGAGACCCGGCCAGCGACACCGCCGCCGACCGAGATCCCGGCCGCGCCGCCGGAGCCGCCGCGCCGACGCTCGACAATCCGCGAGCCAGCCCCGTTCGCGGCCACGGGTGGCGCGTCGGCGCCGCAGCCCCTGACCAGCGCTCCGCCGCCGACTCCGGTGATCTCGAGCACCGGCAGCGATGAGAGCGCACAGCCGAAGCGCGGCTGGTGGGCCAAACGCCTGTTGGGCGACAAGCGCTGACCATCGGATATGAAATCCGCCTGGGTCGAAAGCGACGCCAAGCTTGCGGTCGACCGCTTTGGGAAGGAGGGCGTGGCGCCGGATCTCGCGTTACGCATCTATTCGACGCAGTTGCTGGGCCGCGACCGCAGGCTTGTCCTACACGGCGGCGGCAACACCTCGTTGAAAACTACCGCACGCGATCTTTCCGGGGCGGAAGTCGCGGTGCTGCACGTGAAGAGCTCAGGGTGGGACATGGGCACGATCGAGCCCACAGGTTTCCCGCCGGTGCGACTCGAGCCCCTGCTCGCTCTACGCGCTTGCGACAAGCTCAGCGACGACGACATGGCGCGGGCGCAGCGCGCCTATCTGCTCGACCCGCAAGCGCCCTCGCCTTCGGTCGAGATGCTGCTGCACGCCTTCGTGCCGGCGAAATTTGTCGACCACACGCACGCGACCGCGGTGCTGAGCCTGATTGACCAGCCGAACTCAGATGAGCTTTGCGCCGAGACCTTCGGCGGAGGGCTTGGCTTCGTGCCCTATTTCATGCCGGGCTTCAGCCTCGCCAAGAAAGCGGTCGCGGTGTTTGAGCAGAACCCGAAGGTCGAAGGCCTGATTCTCGACAAGCATGGCATCTTCACCTTCGGCGAGACTGCCCGTGAGTCATATGAGCGCATGATTGAGATGGTGACACTGGCGGAAGGGCGGCTCAAAAAGAAAACCATCGTCGCCGCGAAACTGCCGTCGAGGCTCGCCTCTGCGGTTGAGGTTGCGCCGATCATTCGCGGCGCGTGCGCACTGCGCGACGCATGCGGCGAAGGCGCGCATCGGCGGTTTGTCGCCGAGTTCCGTTCCAGCGACGCCATTATGGAATATGTCAATGGTAAGGATGCCGCGCGCTACACCAAAGGCGTGATTACGCCCGACCATATTATTCGCACCAAGCTGTGGCCATTGCTGGTCCCGGCGCCGGAGGTAGGCAAGCTCGAAGATTTCAAGAAAGCTGCCCAGGCTACCGCGCAAAGGTTTGTCGAGGGCTACAAAGCCTACTTCGACCGCAACAAGATGCGCGCACAAGGCGTCCCAATGCACGATGCGGCGCCATGCGTCGTGCTGGTGCCGGGGCTCGGCTTGTTCGGGCTCGGCGCCAGCGGCAAGGATGCGCGCATCACCGCCGACCTCGCTGAGGCGGCAGCGGAAACCATCACCGACGCCGAGGCGATCGGCAAATTCACGCCGATTTCGGAGACTGACGCCTTCGACTGCGAATACTGGCCGCTGGAACTCGCCAAGCTAGGGGGGCGCTCGGCGCTGCCGCTCGTCGGCCAAGTGGCAGTCGTAACAGGCGCGGCTGGCGCCATTGGCGCAGCAACCGCCAAGGTTTTTGCCAAAGCGGGCGCGGAGGTCGCGCTGTTGGACATCGATGGCAAGGGCGCAGCCGAACAAGCGAAGGCGATCGGCGGTTCCGCCCTCGCGATCCAATGCGATGTGACCGACGCTGGCTCCGTGCAAAAGGCGTTCGATCAGGTCGTCGTCGGTTTCGGCGGCGTGGATATCCTGGTGTCGAATGCCGGGGCCGCCTGGCAGGGCAAGATCGGCGAGGTTGACGAGAAGATTTTGCGTGAAAGCTTCGAGCTCAATTTTTTCGCACACCAGAAAGTCGCGCAGGCGGCGGTGAAGATCATGCTGGCGCAAGGCACCGGCGGCTGCCTGTTGTTCAACGTATCGAAGCAGGCGGTGAACCCGGGCGCCGATTTCGGTCCCTACGGTCTGCCCAAGGCGGCGACGTTGTTCCTGATGCGGCAATACGCGCTCGATTACGGCGCCGACGGCATCCGCGCCAACGCGGTGAATGCTGACCGCATCCGCTCCGGCCTACTAACCGACGATTTCATCAAGCAACGCGCCAAGGCGCGCGGCGTATCCGAGCACGGCTACATGAGCGGCAACCTGCTCGGCCGCGAGGTGACCGCGCAAGATGTGGCGCACGCCTTCCTGGCGCAGGCGCTGGCGCTAAAGACAACCGCCAACGTCACCACCGTCGACGGCGGCAATATCGCGGCGGCGTTGCGTTAGGCCGCGGATGATTCCATTCTGCGCTACCAACAAGGATCTATGACCATGCATCGAATCATAGCCCTCGCCACTTTGCTGCCCCTGCTGATGATCGCGACGCCGGTTCTTGCCCTGACTACTGCAGAAAAAGCGGAAACCTGCAAATTCGGCGCCGACGAGCAGAAGCTGACCGGTGCCAAGCGCAAGACATTCATTGAGCGATGCATGGCGAACCGCAACGACAGGCGTGGGCCGGCGACCGCCACCAAGAAATCGGCAGCGCCCAAGACGACCACGTCGCCTGCTCCGGCGGCCGTGCCCCCGCCGCCTCCGTCCGACGAGAAAATGTAAGACATGCCAGAAGCCGATAAAGCCGGAGATCGGTACCAGGCCGACGAACCGCAATTCGCGTCCGGTTTCTTCCTGAAGGGCTCTCACCAGCTCGATTGGGGCATGAAGAACCGGCTCGCCCGCACCTTCGATCCGGCGAGCGGACGAACAGTGATGCTCGCCGTGGACCACGGCTACTTCCAGGGGCCAACCTCTGGGCTGGAGCGCATCGACCTTTCGATCCTACCGCTCTTGCCGCAATGCAACGCGCTGTTCTGCACGCGCGGGGTGCTTCGTTCGATCATTCCAGCAGAATCGCAGAAGCCGATGGTGCTGCGCGCGAGCGGCGGTCCCTCGATTCTGCGCGATGAACTCTCCGACGAGCAGATCGCGATAGACATGGACGACGCGGTGAGACTCAACGCCGCTGGCGTCGGCATACAGGTATTCATCGGCGGTGAGCACGAGACGCGCTCGGTGCACAATATGACGCGGCTGGTGGATGCTGGTCTGCGCGTCGGCATGCCAGTTATGGGCGTCACCGCGGTCGGCAAGAACATGACGCGCAACGCGCAATATTTCCGCCTCGCCTGCCGCATCATCGCCGAGCTTGGCGCGCAATATGTGAAGACTTATTACGTCGACGATGGCTTCGAGACCATTACATCCTCCTGCCCCGTGCCGATCGTGATGGCGGGCGGCAAGAAGTTGCCGGAGCTCGACGCGCTCACTATGGCTTATAACGCCGTGCGGCAGGGCGCCGCTGGCGTCGACATGGGCCGTAATATCTTCCAGTCCAATGCGCCGAAGGCGATGATCACCGCGGTCAACGCCGTGGTGCACAAGAACACCAGGCCGAAAGACGCGCTGGAGATCTACCAGTCGCTCAAGGCCAAAGGCTGAAGTCCATCAAGGCGGGAATGTGCCGGTCGCCGTCGCCGTTCCCAGCACCTTTCCCAAGGGATCGAGCGCGTCGACCGTCCAGCGGTACTGATGATGCTGGCCATCCGGCGGGCACGGTCCAACATAGGTGATCGCTCCGCGCTTCACCGCATTGCTCTCGTAAGCTATGGTCGACCCACCGTGCTTGAAGGAGGGCACGTCGAGATCGGTCATGTTGAAGCGCAGGCGTTTGGTACCCGACGGGACATCGGAAAGCTCGAACGCCGGCGACGCCGCTTGGCAAGCCGGAACGCCGGCCCAGGAAAATTTTAAAGTAAAGGCTTCGGCGGGTACGGGCATCGCCACAATACCGATCACGACGATTGCCGAAAGCCAGGGCAGTGATGTTCTTGTCATGCCGGCCTCCCCTCAGTGCGGGTAATTGTAGGCCTTTCGCGCGGGCGCTCAATCGCCCCTCAATGCGGAAGCGGCCCGCATCGCAGGTCGCTCTAGAGGCGTCACGTCAAAACTGCGCAGCTGCCCGCGCCGCAGCACGTCGATGGCGATGGGCCGGCCAATCCGCTCGCGATTGAGCAGCCGAATCAGGTCGTCGACGCCTGTCACCGACTCGCCGTCGGCGCTCACGATGACGTCGAGGCTCATGAGGCCCGCAAGCGCAGCGGGGCCTTGCGGCTCGAGCGCGGCGATAACCATGCCCGATGCGTTGTCGATGCCGGCGGCGCGTGCGTGTCGGCGCGGCACTGGCGCGGTCTGCCCACTCATGCCGACATAGGCACGGCGAACGCGGCCGTGCTGGATCAATTCGCTGAGAACGAACTGCGCGGTGTTGCTAGCGACCGCAAAACAGATCCCCTGTGCGCCTAGGATCACGGCCGTGTTGATCCCGATTACCTCCCCGCGCGACGATACCAGGGGTCCGCCGGAATTGCCCGGATTGAGCGCGGCGTCGGTCTGGATGACGTCCTCGATCAGGCGGCCCGTCTTCGCGCGCAGCGAGCGGCCGAGCGCCGAGATAACGCCGGCAGTGATGGTCGACTCGAAACCGAGCGGGTTGCCGATGGCGACGACGAGCTGACCGCGTTTGAGCGTCTTGGAATTGCCGAGCGTGGCCGACGGCAAGTCACGTGCGGAGCCTGCGCGTACGAGTGCGAGGTCGGTGTCCGGATCCTCGCCTAGCTTGCGCGCCTCCATGACGCGGCCTTCCGCGTCCTGCAGCCGCAATTCCTTGGCGCCCGCGACCACGTGGCTGTTGGTCAGCACCAACCCATCTGGCGCGATGATGACGCCGGAGCCGACGCCGCTGGGGTGGCCGTTCTTTATGACTTCCACGCGCACGACGGCCGGGCCGACGCTATCGGCGACAGAGGTCACCGCACGCGAATAGGCGTCGAGGATTTCGGTATCGGAGGCGGGTAGTGGCGTGGCCTCGTCCTCCACATCGCGCGAGGATGCGAAATCGAGCATGGGGTTCCGGGGTTTCGATTGAGGCGGAGCTAGATGTAGTGAGGCGCTACCGAAATTCAAAGAGGCAAGCCAGCCGGTTGCCACCGCACAACCGCTCTGCGAACTTGGCGGTTGTGCTGCCCTGCAGCCGCTTGGGATAACGCGTGCGGCGCAATCGCGGATCATACTGGATCGGAGCAAGACGGAATGAACATGATCAGAGTGCTTTTGGCGTCGACGTGCTTGGTGTTGTTGGCCGCGCATGCGCAGGCCGGCGGTCTCGATGATTTCAAAGCGGCGAATGCCGCAGTGGAACAAGGTCAGTCCGAGGTCGCGATCCGTCTGTTCACCGAGGCGCTATCCTCGGGCGAACTCTCACCCACCGATCAGCTGACCGCCCGCTGGCTGCGCGGCCGCGAATACATCGCGCGCAGTTTGATCGCCGATGCCTTCCAAAAGCAGGAGTCGGCGCGCGCGCTGCGCGATAGCGCCATATCTGACTTCACGGCGGCGCTCGCACTCAAGCCCAACGACGATCGTGTCTATGTGGCACGCGCCGAAGCCCGTCATATGAATGGCGATTACGACGCTGCGGTCGCCGATTTTGACGCCGCGATCAAGATCAAGAGCAGCCCCGTGACGTTAGTGCAACGCGCCGCCAGCCTGCGCGCGAAGGGTGACTACGATCGCGCAATTGACGACTACAGCGCTGCGATCGCCGCCAGCTCCAACGCTAATGACGACAGCGCCTCGGAAATCCATAACGAACGGGGTTTCGCGCAATTCCTTGCCGGCCGTTTCGACAGTGCTGCCACCGATTTCGAGAGGGCACTGGCGCTCGGCACGACCGCCCACACCGGCGACGTCCTCTGGTTGCCCTACCAGGCCGCCTGGCTGCACATCGCCCGCGCACGGGCAGGACAAAACGACGACGAAGAGCTTGCACGCAGCGCTGCCAAGATCGATTTGAAGCAATGGCCCGGCACCCTAATAGCTTACTTCATGGGCCAGATTACGCTCGATCAGGTTGCCTCGACGTCCACGCACGGCGCAATGACGCGCAGCCGCGCCTGTAACATATCGGTGTTTTCTGGCGAGCTGGCATTGGTCAAGAAAGACAACGCGGAGGCGGCGCGACAATTTGAAAGCGCACGCGACGCCTGCAACATCCATACGATGCAGTATCTCGCTGCCGGCGTGGAACTAAAGCGGCTGGGGAAATAGGTATCCCGCGGCTTTTTGCCACAAAAAATGGGCCGCTCCAGGGAGGCATAATCCATGCCCACCCAAGAACGCCCACGCATCACACATTGAAAAAAGCGCGGAAGCTTCTCAGCTCGGACTTCTCAATGCACGCAGCGTCTACGAAGAATGCCAAGCCGCGCTCGCAAATTGATTTGAACAGAAAATGGAGCTGACGCTTGCAGACAAGCAAGCAGTCAGTCGCTCTGCAAAATGACGTTCTTCACCATCGGATAGATCTGCTGCTGCCAGGTGCGGCCCGAGAAGACACCATAGTGGCCAACGCCGGCCTGCATATGGTGGCGCTTGCGGTAGGGCCGCAGCGAGGAACATAAATCGTGCGCGGCGAGCGTTTGCCCGACGGCGCAGATGTCGTCCTTCTCGCCCTCGACGGTGAACAGCATCGTGCGCTGGATCGCGTTGGGCTCAACCTTGATGTCCTCGTAGGTGAGCGCACCGAGCGGCAGCGCGTGTTCCTGGAATATCAGCCGAACGGTTTCCAGATAGAATTCCGCGGTGAGATCGAGCACGGCGAAATACTCGTCGTAGAAGGCCTTGGTCTGCGCCGCCTTGGCCTCATCGCCCTTTGCCAAGTTCTCATAGAGCTCCTGGTGCGCTTTCAGGTGACGCTCGATGTTCATGCTCATGAACGCGGCAAGTTGCACGAAGCCAGGATAGACACGCCGCCCGCCGCCGCCATAACGGTAAGGTACTGAGGCAATCAGGTTGTTCTCGAACCATCCGATCGGCTTCGACTTGGCAAGATCATTGACTTTGGTCGGGTTGATGCGGGTGTCGATCGGGCCGGCCATCAGCGTCATCGAACGGGGCTGCGCCGGATTGTCGCCTTGTGCCATCACGCTCGCCGCTACCAGCGTGGCGACGCAAGGCTGGCACACGGCGATCACATGCGCACCGGGCCCCATCACCTCCAGAAAATGGATTACGTGACTGATGTAATCGTCAAAGCCGAAGCGGCCATGCCCAGTCGCAACATCGCGCGCATTGTGCCAGTCGGTTATGTAGACGTCGTGCTCGGGAAGCATGGTGCGTACGGTCGCGCGCAACAGCGTGGCAAAATGGCCGGATAGCGGCGCGATCAGCAGAGCGCGCGGCTGCGCCTGATCGAGGTTTTTCTTGAAGTGCAACAGCGTGCCGAACGGCGTGACGTCGGCGGCAGCCTCGGTCACCGCCACCTCGCGGTTGCCGACCATTACGCTGTCGATGCCGTAGGCCGGGCGGTCATGCGTCAAGCCGGCGCGCGCAATCAGCTCATAGGCTGCGCTCAGGTTAGAAAGCGGCGACGGGCGCAGCGAGCCGTTGAGACGTTCGCCCACGGCTTTCGCGGCCATGCTGGCTAATCGCCGCACCGGAACCATGATATCCGCATGCGTCTGATAGGCCTGATAAAGCATGCAGTCCCTAGCGGTCCCGGCGAACCGCTGGGAAAAGGTAGTCCATTTCATATTGCAGTGCGAGACAAAACGCGATGCAGGCGGTGTTGTGGAAAAACCGACTAAACGGAATTTTTTTGCGCCACGGGAAACTATTGAACCTTAATAACTTTCGGCTAAGCTCCTTCATGCCGGACCATTATAAAGAGGGATTACTCCATCCCATGGCCGAGGCTACTCTGACTATCGCCAGCAAGAATTACGGCTCTTGGTCGCTGCGCGGCTGGCTGCTCTGCAAGATGGCCGGGCTCGATTTCATTGAAGAGATGGTGGCTAGCAACGATCCCGCCACGCGGGCGGAGCTGCTGCTGCTGTCGCCGTCGTTCTTGGTTCCCTGCCTGACGCACGACGGCATCAAGGTGTGGGACACGCTGGCGATCGCCGAATATCTCAATGAGACGCTGCCCGAGGCCGGCCTGTTGCCAAAGGATCGTGCCGCACGCGCGCATTGCCGCTCGATCTCGGGCGAAATGCATTCCGGTTTTTCTAATCTACGTTCAGCTCTGCCGATGAACCTGAAAGCGCACCATCCTAACTTCAAAGTGTGGGCCGGCGCGCAGGCCGACATCGACCGCATCGCTTTCATCTGGCGCGAATGCCTCGACACGCACGGCGGTATTTTCCTGTTCGGCGACAAGCCGTGCATGGCCGATGCCATGTTCGCGCCAGTGGTGACGCGCTTCCTCACCTACGACGTCAAGCTAGAGTCCGATTGCGCTGGCTATTGCAAGGCGGTGATGGCCATGCCGCACATGCAGGAATGGGTCGACGCGGCGAGGGCCGAGCCAGACGAGGTGGTGGAGCTCGACGTCGAGTTCTAGGGCACAGATCTCGGCATGACATAGCTCAAAGCGGGCTCCGCTTCTCCATCCTATTCTGTTTTTTACGGAGGTGCCCCATGGCCAAGCCGATCGCAGACAAGGTGGAAGTCGCGCTCGAATATCCTGATAAACTCTATGTCGGCAGTTTCGAGCGGGCGTCGCGTTTCGAGGCGCATCTCGATGCGAACGGAATTGCGCTCACGTTCGAGCGACCCGGTGCCGACGACGTGCACAAGAGCGTGCACATGCACATTCATTTCGGATTGTTCGCTGATATCCTACGCGAGCTCGCTGCCAGCGCCGGCAAGATTCCGAAGGACGATGTTACGCACCGGGAGCATCTCGCGCAGGCCGCCGGCGCCCTACATGCCGCTCTGACAAGATCCTAACGTGTCTTCGCCAACCAGTTGCCAATCCGCTCCACCGCCATGTGCATTTCGGTGGCCGAACCGGCGTAGCAGAAACGCAAGAAGTGCTTGCCGTTCGCCGGATCGAAATCGATGCCGGGCGTCGCCGCCACGTGCGCCTCGCTGAGCATGCGCTTGGCGAAATCCAGGCTGTCGTCGGAGAAGCGCGAGATGTCGGCGTAGAGATAAAACGCGCCGTCGACCGGCAGGAATTTGTCGAGGCCGATCGTAGGCAGACCTTGCATCAGGATGAGGCGGTTCTTCTCATAACAGTGCTTGACCGCCTCCATCTCGTCTCGGCCGTCGAAGGCTGCTTCCCCCGCGACCTGCGCCAGCGTCGGTACCGAGATCGCCAGATTGCCCTGCAGCCGCTCGATCGTGCGCACGAGGCTTTCCGGCACCACCATCCAACCAATACGCCAGCCGGTCATGCAGAAATATTTCGAGAAGGAATGGATCACCACGACGCGCTCCGAGAGATTCGCTGCGGTCTCGGCGGCGAATGCGTAATCCAGACCGTGATAGATCTCATCGGAGATCACGCGGATGCCTTCCGCCTCGGCGACCGCAATCAGCCGCGACAGGGTGTTGGCATCCATCATGGTGCCGGTCGGATTGGCCGGGCTTGCCACCACGACGCCGGCGAGCGGCCGCTCACGGTGCGCGGCAATCAGCGATTTTGCGGAGAGCGCCCAGCGCGTCTCAGCCGAGGTTTCGACCAGCACCGGCTCGCAACCGAGCACACTCAGGATGTGCCGGTACGGCGGATAGCCTGGATTGGCCAGCGCCACCCGGTCGCCCGGCTCGAACAACGACAGAAACGCCAAGATGAAACCGGCAGAAGATCCTGTGGTGACCACGACGCGTGCCGGGTCGAGCGCAAGTTGGTAAGTGTCGACATAGTGGCGGGCGATTCGCGCGCGCAGGCTGGGAATGCCGAGCGTCTCGGTGTAAGCGATCCGCCCGCTCAGCGCCGCCTGCGCCGCACGCAAGGCTGTGGCCGGCGCGGCCGCTGCCGGCTGGCCTACCTCCATGTGCACCACATGGATGCCCTTGGCCTCGATCTGCGCCGCCGCCGCCATCACGTCCATCGCCATAAACGAAGGCACATTGCTGCGTTTGGAGGGCATCAGCAGGTGTTTTGCCGCTTCAAGCATCATCAATCGGCCTACCGTCGGCGGTTACCGCCCCGCTGTTGCCCCATTTGTCGGGTTGCTAGCGCTGCGTTTTTCATGACTCAGACGTGATCGCAAGTTGCGTTGACCGCCCTAAGGCGCGTCACTAGGTTCACGCGATCCAATGGCCTAGGGCATGGTCGAGAACGGGACACCTATCAGGGCGCAGCGCAGGGCGCCAGCCGGCCGTGCGATCGCGTTGGCTGTCGCGCTCTCGATTGTGGTCCCCGGCAGCGACCCCACCCTGCAGCCAGCGCGGGCGCAAGATACCTCCGCGCGTGGTATGCCGATCATCCGCGATACGGAAATCGAGCAGTTGCTGCGCGAATACGCGGCGCCAGTCCTGCGCGCCGCCAACCTCTCGCAGCAAGGCGTGCGGGTGGTGATGCTCAACGATCGCACCTTCAACGCCTTTGTCATGGACGGCCGCCATATCTTCATCAATACCGGCGCCCTGTTTGACGCCAAAACACCGAACGAGATCATCGGCGTGTTTGCCCACGAGACCGGCCACCTTGCGGGCGGGCATCTGTCGCGCTTGCGCGAGCAACTGTCGCGCGCGCAGACGGCGTCGATAATCGCTTTACTGGCCGGCGTCGGCGCTATGGTCGCCGGCGCTCGTTCCGGCTCAGGCGACGTCGGCGCTGCCGCGATCTTGGCACCGCAGACGGCCATCACGCGCTCGCTGCTCGCCTATGTGCGAACGCAGGAAGACCAAGCTGACCATGCCGGCGTGAAATTCCTCAACGCCACCGGCCAATCACCGCGTGGCATGCTTGAACTGTTCAAGCGGCTCGCCGATGAGTCGCTGTTCAATTCGCGCTACGTCGACCCTTACATGCAAAGTCACCCGATGCCGGCCGACCGCATCGCCGCACTCGAGCAGATCGCGAAAGCAAGCCCCTATTGGGATCACAAGGATCCGCCGGAGCTGCAGCTACGTCACGACATGATGCGCGCCAAACTGTCCGGCTTCCTCGACCGACCAGACACAGTCGTGCGGCGCTATCCGCTCAGCGATCACGGCCTCCCGGCGCGCTACGCACGCGCGATCTCGACCTATCGCCACGGCGATGGCCGCGCAGCGGTTGCGCAGATCGACGACCTGATTCACACACAGCCGAACAATCCATATTTCTATGAGCTCAAAGGCCAGGCCCTGCTGGAAGGCGGCCATCCGGCCGAAGCTATCGCGCCGCTGCGCCAGGCAGTGGTGATGACGCACGGCGCTCCGCTCATCGAGATCATGCTCGCCCAGGCTCTGATCGCGACTGACAACGCCAAATACGCTGATGAAGCTATTCCGATGCTGCGCGGGGCACTGGCGCGCGAGCCGGAATCCTCGGACGCCTATGCGCAGCTTGCCATGGCCTACGGCCGCAAAGGTGACCTAGCTAATGCCGACCTCGCTTCCGCGCAAGCGGCCTTCATGCGCGGCGACGTGAAGACTGCGCAGCAACTCGCCTCGCGCGCCAAGACCCGTCTGCCCGTCGGCTCACCCGGCTGGGTGCGCGCGGACGATATCGTCAGCGTGAAGCCGGCGAACGCAACCAGATGACCCAGCAAGGAAGACACCAATGAAATCAAGCCCGCGTCTCATCGCCGCCATTTGTGCTGCGTTATTAACAGCAGCCGCGCCGCAGATTGTTCGGGCGGACGATTTCTCAGCAAGTCAGCGCACGGCCATCGAGAGCATCGTACACGAATATCTGATCGCGCATCCGGAAGTGCTGCAGGAGGCGATGAACGAACTGGAGAGGCGGCAGAGCGCCGCGGAAGCCGAAAAGCACAAGGTTGCGGTCAAGGACAACGCGTTGAAGCTGTTCTCTTCCGCGCATCAGGTCGTGCTCGGCAATCCGGACGGCAACGTCACTTTCGTCGAGTTCTTCGATTACAATTGCGGCTACTGCCGCGGCGCCATGAACGACATGCTGACGCTCATGCGGGATGATGCCAAGCTCAAGGTCGTGCTCAAGGAATTCCCAGTGCTCGGTCCGGGCTCGTTGGAAGCAGCACAGGTCGCCGTCGCCGTACGCATGCAGGACACGACCGGCAAGAAATATCTCGACTTCCACACCAAGCTGCTCGGCGGCCGCGGCCAAGCGGATAAGGCGCGGGCGCTGGGAGTGGCTAAAGAGGTCGGTCTGGACATGAACCGGTTAGAGAAAGACCTGACCAGCCCCGAGGTAAACGAGACGCTGCAGGAAAATTTCAAGCTCGCCGAGGCGCTCGGCCTCAATGGCACGCCGAGCTACGTGATCGGCTCCGACGTTGTGGTCGGCGCAATCGGGCTTGCCGGGCTGCAGGGCAAGGTCAGCACCGCGCGCTGCGGCAAGGTTAACTGCTGACCGCACCAGTCGCGGCATTCAAAATATGACAACGGCCGCCGGCTCCCGACGGCCGTTTGCCTTGCGAAAAGATGGAATCGGGTTGCAGCCAACCGAGCTATTTCGCGCATGTACGCCGTCGACATGGAATCATGTTTGTCCCCAAGAGCGGAGTAGTGCTTGTCGATGGCCTGGGTCTCATTTGCCGTCTAGGCGTTCATCTTTTCACCGCTTGCTGAAAATCTAGATCTGGCCGTGGGTCTCCGCAGAGACAATCGGCTCAACGACCGTTACAATCTTGGGCAAAGATCATCCCGGGCGCGCGTTTCGTCGCGATCGGTCCCACCTCGGGCGCGCGTTTCGTCGCGATCGGTCCCACCTCGAGCGCGCGCTCGACCGCAACCGCCCGCTCGCCGGCTTGACCTCATCGGCCGCGCCAACAGCAAGGAGAACAAGTAGCGCGGCCAGCGGTACGACATCGCCGCTGCGTTCGTTGAGCCGTTCTCCCGCTCGCCGCTCATGCGCGCCATCCTCAAACCTTTAGCGCGGTTCGGGCTTCCCCTAACTGCCCCGGCCACCTATAAAAGCACGAATTTCTTAGTGCATCGTGCGCGCGCCGTGAAGTTATGCCGAAGACAATCTACATCCTCAACGGTCCCAATATGAACCTGCTCGGCGCGCGTGAGCCGGAGAAATACGGCCGCGTCACGCTTGCCGAAGTCGAAAGGCTGTGTCGCGCAACCGCCAAGCGCTTCGGCCTTGAGATTGTCTTCCGGCAATCGAACATGGAAGGCGAGCTGGTTGACTGGATCCAGGAGGCTAATGCCAAGAAGGCCGCCGGCCTCATCATCAATCCGGCTGGCTACACCACCACGTCGATCGCCATCCTCGACGCGCTGTTGGTATTGAAGATGCCCGTTATCGAAGTGCACGTTACCAACATCCACGCGCGTGAGGAATTCCGTCAGCACTCTTACATCTCGAAGGCGGCCAATGCGGTGATTTGCGGGTTCGGCACCGACGGCTACGCTCTGGCGATCACCGGCCTCGCCGGCCGCATCGGCGCCAAGGCAAAGAAATAAGAGCGGTTCATGGCAAAAACGCCGAAGCTCCCGATGGTCGACCACGACCTGATCCGCGAACTGACCAAGCTCCTGGACGAAACCGGCCTCACCGAAATCGAAATCGAACAGGATGGCCAGCGCGTGCGCGTCGCGCGTAGCGCGATAGCAGCGGCCCCAACGTCCCGTGCAGCGCCCGCGTCTGCGCCGGCAGCCGCGCCCCAGGCGGTGGCCGAAAGCATCGTCGCACCGCTCGATCTCAGCAAGCATCCCGGTGTGGTGACCTCGCCAATGGTCGGCACCGCCTACGTCGCGCCCGAGCCCGGCGCCCAGCCTTTCGTCGAGGTCGGCAGCAAAGTGAAAGCCGGCGATACGCTCCTGATCATCGAAGCGATGAAGACAATGAATCAGATACCGGCCCCTCGTGCCGGTACCGTGATGCAGATTCTGTTCGAAGACGGGCAGCCGGTGGAATTCGGCGAGTCGCTGATGATCATTGAATAATGTTCGATAAAATCCTCATCGCAAATCGTGGCGAGATTGCTTTGCGGGTGTTGCGCGCCTGCAAGGAGCTCGGCATTCCGACTGTCGCGATCCACTCGACCGCCGATGCTGATGCGATGCACGTGCGCTTTGCCGATGAGAGCGTGTGCGTCGGCCCGCCGGCGTCGAAAGACAGTTATCTGAATATCCCGGCCATCCTCTCCGCTTGCGAGATCACCGGCGCCGATGCCGTACATCCGGGTTACGGCTTCCTGTCGGAGAATGCGCGCTTTGCCGAAATACTCGACGACCACGGCGTCGAGTTCATTGGACCGAAGGCCGCGCATATCCGCCTGATGGGCGACAAGATCGAGGCCAAACGCACCGCGCGCAGGCTCGGCATCCCGGTGGTGCCAGGCTCGGAAGGCGGCGTTTCCTCCGACGCCGAGGCAGACAAGATCGCAAGCGAGATCGGATATCCGGTACTGATCAAGGCCGCCGCCGGCGGCGGCGGGCGCGGCATGAAGATCGCACGCTCGGCGATGGAGCTATCGACCGCGCTCACAACCGCCCGCGCGGAAGCCAATACCAGCTTCGGCGATGATGCCGTTTATATCGAAAAATATCTGGAGAAGCCGCGCCATATCGAAATCCAAGTGCTCGGTGACGGCAACGGCAAAGCCATCCATCTCGGCGAGCGCGATTGCTCGTTGCAGCGGCGCCATCAAAAGGTGTGGGAAGAAGGCCCCTCGCCGGCCCTCAACCTGCAGATGCGCGATCGGATTGGTGAGACGGTGGCCGAGGCGATGCGCGAACTCGGCTATCTCGGCGTCGGCACGGTCGAATTCCTCTACGAGGACGGCCAGTTCTATTTCATCGAGATGAATACCCGTATCCAGGTCGAGCATCCGGTCACCGAGATGATAACCGATATAGACCTGATTTTCGAGCAGATCCGCGCGGCGGCCGGCAATGACTTCACGCTCAAGCAGAGCGACATCAAGTTCGACGGCCACGCCATCGAATGCCGCATCAATGCCGAGAACCCCGTGTCATTCCGCCCATCGCCGGGCAAGATCTTACATTACCATCCACCCGGCGGCCTCGGCGTTCGCATTGACAGCGCGGTGTATCAGGGCTACTCGATCCCGCCTTATTACGACTCCCTCGTCGGCAAGCTAATCGTGCACGGCAAGACGCGCACTGAATGTCTAATGCGGCTCAAGCGCGCCCTCGACGAAGTTGTGGTCGATGGTATCGAGACCACACTGCCCTTGTTCCGCGCGCTGGTACGCGAAAAGGACATCATCGACGGCAATTACCACATCCATTGGCTTGAGCAGTTTCTTGGTCAAGGCGGCGGAGTCGAAGGCTAGTTTGTCGACGCAATCAGTGCGCCGCCCTCGTGAGCCGGCCGAAAGACGCACAGGTCCGTCTTCAATCTTCCTTTCCGGTTCCGCCGCCAGCGCGAGTTGTTGTTCAAAATCTGCGCTCCCCCAGCAGTAAGGCATGGCCTAAACTGCCCCGTCTTCGTCGAATCGCATCCGCATGGCCAACCGCGAAACCACGACGATCGAAATCACGGCAGAAGTGCTGCTCAAGGCCTACGCCTGCGGCATCTTCCCGATGGCGGAAAGCGCGGATGATCCGGCGCTCTACTGGATCGAACCGGACATCCGCGGCATCATTCCGCTCGAAGGCTTCCATATTCCGGTGCGGCTTAAGCGCACGGTGCGCAGCACATCCTTCGCCGTCGTCATCAACCATGACTTCGATGCCGTAATCGAGGCCTGCGCCGAGGCAACATCGGACCGTACCCGCACCTGGATCAATGCGCGCATCCGCAAGATCTACCGCAACCTGTTCGAACGGGGTCATTGCCACACTGTCGAGGTCTATGACGGCGCGCGGCTCGTCGGCGGACTCTACGGCGTATCGCTTGGCCGCGCCTTCTTCGGGGAGAGCATGTTTCACCGCGCCCGCGACGCCTCTAAAATCGCGCTGGTGCATCTGGTCGCGCGGCTGCGCGCCGGCAGTTACCGGTTGCTCGATACGCAATACGTTACAGAGCATTTGCGCACCTTCGGCACAATTGAGGTACCGAAACGGCGCTATCACCGATTGCTCGAAGACGCGCTCACGGGCGAAGCCGATTTTCGCGCGCTCGCACCAAGCATCAGCGGCGAGCAGGCGCTGGCGTTGCTGCGCTAGCGCGGCGGCGGCAGGAAAGGCGGTTGCGTCGGTCGCGTTGGTTGGCGCCGCGCCGGGGGACGCGACGGCTGCTGCGGCTGTTGCGGCGCCGCCGACGGGGCTTCCGCTACGTTCGGATTCTGTCCGCCTTTGCAGTTGGTCAGCCACACGTCGTAGATCGGGTGCTCGACCGCATGCAGGCCGGGGCTTGCCGCGAACATCCAGCCGGTAAAAATGCGCTTGATCTCGTTTTGCAACGTTACCTCGTCGACCTCGACGAAGGCGTCGGTGTTTGGCGTCTCCGTGGGCGGTCGCGAGTAGCATACACGCGGCGTCACTTGCAGCGCGCCGAACTGCACTGTCTCATTGATGGCGACGTCGAAGGAGATGGTGCGGCCGGTGATCTTATCAAGCCCGGCGAACACCGCGGTCGGGTTGTTAATACGCTGCGGCGGAGGCTCGACGACGATCTCATCGCCTGGTTGCGGCGTGGTGTCGGTCTGTTGTTGCGGTGTGCCGTGCGGCTGACGCTGACCGGGCGGCAGGCCCGGCAAGGTTTGCGGCAGCGGTGCCGCCTGCGGCAGCTGACCCGGTGGGGGCGCCGGCGAAATGCCGGGCGGCGGGGGCAAGGGCTGCGACTGGATGGTGCCGCCGCCGGGCCGGCTCGAGGGTGGCAGGCTCATCGGCGCGGGCAGCGGCTGCGGCGGCGGCTCGTCCGCGTGTGGATTTGAGCCGCCTGACGGCGGCGCGCTCGGTACGTCTGCCGGCGGTCGCGGCGGTTCGTCGCGGAAGATCGAGCCGAATTGCGCGGAGGCCGGCGTCGCCATCAGCAGCGCGGCTATTGCAGTGAGGCAGATCGACAGACGGGATCGCGCCATACGGTCGGATTTCGCCGCTTGGATCACAAAGGGCTGGATTTTGTGCCCCCCTACGGCAAGGCCCGGTTAACACCGGGAATACGGCGGCGGAAGGGCGGTTCTCGTGCGTGCGCCTCAGCGCTCGGGCGTCCAAGCCCTGTAGTCGCCCGTGGCGTTCGGACGCCGCCCGCTGGCGAGCGTTGAACCGGGGGGTCGGTAGGCGTCGGCGGTGCCGGTCAGGTTTTGCAGATGCGGCTTTTGCCAAGGCTGCGGCTTATAGTTCTCCTGCGTGGGCGGGGTGTCGACGGTGTGGTGCAGCCAGCCGTGCCATGATGGCGGGACCGTAGAGCCTTCCGTATAGCCGTTGAAGATCACCCAGCGTCGCTCGAATGGCAGCGTGGGGTCAATCTTGCCGCCTTTGGTACGGTAATAGCGATTGCCGAATTCATCCTCGCCAACAAACTCGCCATATAGCCAGGTCCAGAACTGGGTGCCGAAAGTCTGTGAATTCCACCAGGTGAACAGTTTCAACAGGAAATTTTTCATCGCCACCACGCGTTTACGACGAGTGCCCGATCGGGCGGCCTTCTGCCACCTCAGCGTGCCCATGTCCAGCATGTGTCATCTTGGCCGGCCGTTGCCGCAACCGTATGACGGGTTCTTTGCAGCAATTTCCTACGAGAGGCACTGACCAAGATCAAAACGCCCGGCCGCGGAGCCCAGTAGTCGCTGTCATTATTATCTTGGTAAATTGCATCATCGCAGTATTCAAATGCGCATGAAGATTCACGGGCTGGTGGGCGAAAAATTCGACTATCGCGCCGATGGGCGCGTTGCGCGCAAAGTTCGATGAGATCTGCTCCGGCTGCCCAAACGCGGTTAGCGCGGTTAGTATTCGGTCGGATATTGCATTTTGCCGCCATAGGCGACGGTGAAAGGCAGATCCGTGCGGCTCTGCCTTTTCGCTTTCAGCGATTATTGCGGTGACCGTGGCTCGGACACGCTCAATCTATTCACAGGCGTGGGCTTCCTGAGCCCGACTCGGTAAGCCGCGCGCCTTGTCACCTAAGATACTGAACCGGTTTTGAGAATCACGGACTCCCGGCCGCCGACCAAACGGTTTTTCCAAGCTGTATCCCATCTTCGTCAAAGATCAGTTTTTGGCCGCGAAATTCGCGAACCGAGATTTTTCCGTCATTTTTCCTTCATGCGGGGAGGCATAAAAACCTACCCCCTTGCGTCGAGAAAAGTGCTTCTCGCGACTGGTCGATCGCTCAATACTGACTGTGGTCTTCGGGCGGTTTGTCCCCGGTCTACCACAAGATTTAGTGTTTGATTCAGTTTTACCCTCTAAGTGTTGTTGACGTGAGTAAGGAGTCCCCCTAGCTTTAGGTTGTTCGGTGCGCGTGAGTATCGGGTCCTTCCGAACCCTCAGAACGGCTTTGGTCGCTATCTCACCCGCGCCAGAATTGGCGTTACGGGACAGGGGGTTCTGTGCCTTTCGGGTCAAAAACCCGCGAGGTATCCGGCGAAAGAAGCAGTGATTGGGTCTGACATGTGTTGAAGAAGCGGACAATGGACCGGTCCGCGAGCCATAATCGGGCTTAGCGCCCGGACAATTTAGGGGCTTGGAGAAATATGCGGATCAATCGGCGCTACACCAAGGAAGGGCAATCGGCCTACGCGGACATCCGGTTCCGGCTGACAACGAGTGAAATCCGCAACCCGGACGGCTCGGTGGTTTTCAGGCTCGACAATGTCGAGGTGCCGGAATTCTGGTCGCAGGTCGCCTCCGACGTGCTGGCGCAGAAATATTTCCGGAAGGCCGGCGTGCCCGCCCGGTTGAAAAAGGTGGAAGAGAATTCGGTACCCTCCTTCCTGTGGCGCTCGATCGCCGACGAGGAAGCGCTTGCCGAGCTACCCGAGAAAGAGCGCTATGTCGGCGAGCACACGAGCAAGCAGGTGTTCGATCGACTGGCCGGCACCTGGACCTATTGGGGCTGGAAGGGCGGCTATTTCGATTCGGAGGCTGACGCACAAGCGGTCTTCGACGAGCTGCGGTACATGCTGGCGACGCAGATGTGTGCGCCGAATTCGCCGCAATGGTTCAACACCGGCCTGCACTGGGCCTACGGCATCGACGGACCGGGTCAGGGCCATTATTACGTCGACGCCTTCACCGGCAAGCTGACCAGGTCCAAGTCGGCCTACGAGCATCCACAGCCGCATGCCTGCTTCATCCAAGGCATCAAGGACGATCTCGTCAACGAGGGCGGGATCATGGACTTATGGGTGCGCGAGGCGCGCCTGTTCAAATATGGCTCCGGCACCGGCACCAACTTCTCCGCGGTGCGCGGCGAAGGCGAGAAGCTGTCGGGCGGCGGCCGCTCCTCCGGGTTGATGAGCTTTCTCAAGATCGGCGACCGCGCGGCGGGCGCGATCAAGTCGGGCGGCACCACGCGCCGCGCCGCCAAGATGGTGATCGTCGACGTCGATCATCCCGACATCGAGACCTACATCGACTGGAAGATGCTGGAAGAGCAGAAGGTGGCGGCCCTCGTCACCGGCGCCAAGATCAACCAGAAGCACCTGCGCGCCATCATAAAGGCCTGCGTGAACTGCGAGGGCTCCGGCGATGACTGCTTCTCGCCGGAGAAGAACCCGGCGCTCAAGCGCGAGATCAAGCTCGCACGCAAGGCCTTTGTGCCGGACAACTACATCAAGCGAGTGATCCAGTTCGCCAAGCAGGGCTACAAGGACATCCACTTCCCGATCTACGACACCGATTGGGACTCGGAGGCCTATCTCACGGTCTCCGGGCAGAACTCCAACAACTCTGTGCGTGTCACTGACGGTTTCCTCAAGGCGGTCGAAGCCGACGGCAAGTGGGATCTGACCTACCGCAAGAACGGCAGGGTGGCGAAGACGCTCGACTCTCGTGCGCTATGGGAGAAGATTGGCTATGCCGCCTGGGCCTCGGCCGATCCGGGGCTGCAGTACCACACCACGGTCAACGATTGGCACACCTGTCTGGCCTCGGGTGAGATCCGCGCGTCCAATCCGTGCTCGGAATACATGTTCCTCGACGACACTGCCTGCAATCTCGCGTCATTGAACCTGCTGACTTTCCGCGACGAAAAGACTGGCACGTTCAACGTCGAGTCCTATGAGCATGCGGTCCGCCTCTGGACCGTAGTCTTGGAAATCTCGGTGATGATGGCGCAGTTCCCGTCGCGCCAGATTGCTGAGCTGTCCTACGAGTTCCGCACGCTCGGCTTGGGCTACGCCAATATCGGCGGCCTGTTGATGACCTCCGGCATCCCCTACGACTCAGATGCCGGCCGCGCGATCTGCGGTGCGCTCACTGCCATCATGACCGGCATCGCTTACACGACTTCGGCTGAGATGGCCGCAAAGCTCGGGCCCTTCCCCGGTTACAAGAAGAACCGCGAACACATGCTGCGCGTGATCCGCAATCACCGCCGTGCGGCGCATGGCGAGCGCACCGGCTATGAGAAGGTGGCAACGCCACCGGTCCCGCTCGACCACGGCGCCTGTCCGGATCAGAAGCTGATCGCTCATGCCAAGGCCGCCTGGGACAATGCGCTCAGATTCGGTGAGCAGCACGGGTACCGCAACGCGCAGGCCACCGTGATCGCGCCGACTGGCACCATTGGCCTGGTGATGGACTGCGATACCACCGGCATCGAGCCGGACTTCGCGCTCGTGAAGTTCAAGAAGCTCGCCGGCGGTGGCTACTTCAAGATTATCAACCGCGCGGTGCCGGAAGCCTTGCGCACGCTTGGCTACTCGGAAACCGACATCGCCGAGATCGAGGCCTACGCGGTGGGCCACGGCACGCTGGCGCAGGCGCCCGCGATCAACCACACCACGCTGAAGGCGAAAGGCTTTACCGACGAGGCCATCGCCAAGGTCGAGAAGTTGCTGCCCACCGCTTTCGACATCAAGTTCGCCTTCAATAAATGGACGCTTGGCGAAGACTTCTGCCGCGATCAGCTCAAGTTTCCGGCGGAAGACCTCGCCTCACCGGCCTTCGATCTCCTGGCCGCACTCGGCTTCTCCAAGCGCGAGATCGAGGCCGCTAATACCTATGTCTGCGGCGCTATGACGGTAGAAGGCGCGCCGCACCTGAAGCCGGCACACTATCCGGTGTTTGACTGTGCCAATCCGTGCGGCCGCACCGGCAAGCGCTACCTATCGGTCGAAAGCCACATACGCATGATGGCGGCGGCGCAGCCGTTCATCTCGGGCGCGATCTCCAAGACCATTAATATGCCGAATGACGCGACCGTCGAAGACTGCAAGGCGGCGTACCTCCTGTCCTGGAAACTGGCACTGAAAGCCAACGCGCTCTACCGCGACGGCTCGAAGCTCTCGCAGCCACTCAGCGCACAGCTCATCGCCGACGACGAGGAGGAGGAGGACGCGATCGAAGCCTTCCTTGAGCGCGCAACACCCGCGCGCGCTTCCGGCATCGCCGAAAAAGTGGTGGAGAAGATCGTCGAGCGCGTCACGGTGCTGCGCGAGCGTGAGCGCATGCCCGATCGCCGCAAGGGTTACACTCAAAAGGCGGTGGTCGGCGGCCACAAGGTCTATCTTCGCACCGGCGAATACGACGACGGGCGTCTGGGCGAGATCTTCATCGACATGCACAAGGAAGGCGCGGCGCTGCGCTCAATCATCAACAACTTCGCGATCGCGGTTTCGCTCGGCCTGCAATACGGCGTGCCGCTCGAGGAATATGTCGACGCCTTCACCTTCACCCGCTTCGAGCCGCAGGGCCCGGTGCAGGGCAACGACTCGATCAAGTACGCGACCTCGATCCTTGACTACGTGTTCCGCGAGTTGGCGGTCTCCTACCTCGGGCGCTTTGACCTCGCGCATGTCGATCCGAGCGAGAGTGGGTTCGACGCGCTCGGCAAGGGTGAGGCGGAAGGCAAGCCGACGGCTGCTACGCGCTACGTGTCGAAGGGCCTCACCCGTTCCCGCACGGATCGTCTCTCGGTGGTGAGCGGCGGCTATGCGCCTTCTACCGACGATAACGGCCGCGGCCCGCGAGCGGCGACGAACGTGACGGCTTTCGCAGGTGCTGCGACCGCGCTTAAGGCCGAGCCCGAACCTAAGCTCTCACCAACCGAGAAGCTCGAAGCGCGCCTCGATACGCAAGACGCGCACGCCCATGCGAAGGCTGCGGCCTCCGAGAAGCGCGCCGAAGCGCGTGCCAAGGGCTACGAGGGCGAGGCCTGCTCCGAGTGCGGTAACTTCACGCTGGTACGCAACGGCACCTGCATGAAGTGCGACACCTGCGGGTCGACGACGGGGTGTTCGTAATTCTCCGATTCGGCTTCACGCTCGGATGAGCTTACTCACGCTCTCTGTCTGTCGTTATCGATTGGGATCACTTGCCCGCTGATCGACTTTGCCGAGTCGGAGGCGAGGAACACCGCGAGTGCGGCAATGTCCTTCGGGTCCACCATCGCTTTGATCGACTGCGCGGCGAGGGCCTCGGCCTTCACCTCAGCCATCGACTTGCCGGAAATCTGTGCGCGCCCCTGAAACACGCGCATAATGCGCTCGCCTTCGACCGCGCCGGGCGCGATCGCGTTGGCGCGGATACCCCAAGCTCCAAGCTCCAGTGCCAGCGTCTTTGTCAGACCGATTACGCCCCATTTGGTCGCCGCGTATGGCGAGCGGTTCTCGAAGCCGCCGCGGCCGGCGATCGACGATATGTTGATGATGCAGCCGGCCTTCGATTTCTTTAGGTGTGGGATGGCAAGTCGTGAGACGTCGAACATAGCGGTGAGGTTTACCGCGACCACCTTGTCCCAGTTGTCGGGTGGATAGTCCTCAACCGACAGCGTTAGGCCGGCGATACCGGCATTGTTGATCAGCACGTCGAGCCCACCGAGGGCCGCCACCGCCTCTGGCACCATGCGCTCGATCTCCGCGCGCAGACCCATGTCGCAGTGCCGCGCGATGACACTGGGGATTTCTTTCCGGACGTCGGTGAGCGCCTTGTCGTTTATGTCGCAGACGAACACCTTCGCGCCGTTCGCCGCAAAGGCCCGCGCGAATTCGCGGCCGATGCCGGCGGCGCCGGCAGTGATCAAAACTCTTTGGGTCATGCGGTGCCCTCCATGCTTCAAGCGTAGGACAGGGACCACCCTGCCGTTAGCGTCCTTCGCCTTGGCGGGGCACTGGCCACGGAAGATGAGCGCGACCTCGCATAGTTATTGCGTCGCGTCGGCCCGTGGGTCATACACCATTTCATCTTTATCCCCGAGTTGCGCACGCGCTCCCCGGTCTCGCGTTGGTGCCGATGCCGATGAAGTAGCCGCCCTCGCCGCTGCTGCGCGATTGCGGTTCACTGCCTACATGATGACGTACCGAGCCCCAGCGCCCACATGAAGGTCGAGGATATCGGCTTCGTTTGAAAATGGAATCGGCTGCCGCAAAACTTAGGTCCTGGTCCCGGCACCGCCCACGGCTGCCAGATTCTCAAGCACAAGCTGTCACTGCAATTCCCATGACGCTTTCACGCGCAAATCCGCCACCGACACTAATGCAGGAATGCGCATGCCGCTACTCTTCTTTCTCCGTGGTGAAGTAAAGCGGATAGCCTTTGCTCTTGCCGAGCTCAGTCGCCTCCTTCGCCTTGGTGTCTGCGACATCCTTGGTATAGACGGCGATCACGCAGGAGCCCCTCTGGTGCGCGGTCATCATTACCGCGTACGCGCGGCTCTCGCCCATACGGAAGACAGCCTCGAGCACCTGCACGACGAATTCGCGCGGCGTGTAGTCGTCGTTGAGCAGGATCACCTTCCACAGCGGCGGCCGCTCGATCTGCGGTCTGGTCTTCGTGCGCGGCTTAACGAGGGTCTTCTGGCTCATCGTGGCACCCTGATGCCCACCACCATGACAACAGCAGACAGCAACTATCTGCTGGGCGCTGCCGTAGCTCAACATACAGTATATGGCTGAATGCGGCTGAGCGGAAGTTTATGAGGGCCAGTCAGTTCCTCTGATCACGAATTGCTCATTCGACGTGCCGATACGCTCACCATCTCTATGCGGATTACAGTGGAGCCGATGCAAACGCCTCGTCAGCGGCAACGCGCGTATAGGGCCCGGCGAGGATGAACGGGTTGCATGCGCTTGCGTCGTAAAAGGTTCACCGGACTCAGGTTAGTTACATCAATCTTGCTGAGTTACGTCAGTCTTACTGCTTGAATGCCCGGCCCCTCGCGCTAAACTCGCGGCACAAAACGGGTCGGGGTTGATCAAAAAAATACGGAGGAACCCCGAATGAAGCCTTCCCGCAACATCACACAATTTGCGCCTTCGCGCCGAGCGCTAGAGTGCGCGCAATGTGGCGAAGCCTTGTTCTTGCCGGAATGGTCGGAATTGGTGGACGAGCGGCGTGTGCGGCATTTGTGGAAGTGCGACGTTTGCGGCTACGCTTTTGAGACGACTGTCAGCTTCGCGGAAGCGGCGTAACGCTTCACCGTTGCTTCAGATAACTTTGCGCTTCCGCAGTCCTCCGCGGCCGCGAGAGTACGGAGCATGATCGACATCTGCTGCGGGTGACGGTCGTGCCGCGGGCGCGCCAGCAAGAGTCGCGTCACGGCCTATGCCTTCACATTTAAGGGCCTAGAGGGGTCTGAGATTCTGCTCTCGACCTCTGCCGGCCATCCGATCTTAATCGTCAACACCGGCTATACACCGCAATATGCCGGGCTGCAGTCGTGGTGGCCGCGCTACCGCGACAGAGGGTTGCCGTCGAATGATTTCGGCGGCCAGGAGCCTGGCGCGGCCAAGGAAATCAATGCCACGGCGCATGGCGAATACCACGTCACCTTCCGCTTCACGGAAAAGCTCGCGGTCAAGGGCAAGGACGCCCATCCATTCTACCGATGGGCAGCAGAGGAACGTCCGCTGGACGCGCCGCGCTGGAATTTCCATAAATATCTGATCGGCCAGGATGGCCATCTTAGGGCAGCGTTCGCGTCCGGTGTGGACCCAACCGATCCTCGCCTGATCGCAGCGATCGAGTAGGAATTGGCCGGGAAATCGCGCGGCGATGTCGAGTCCAAGTGATTTCAGGCCGATTCGCCGCGGCCGGTGGCGTAACTGCTACCGTTGCGCGACGGACACGATTCGCCGCCACCTTTCATAAGCTGGTGAATTGAAATTGACGAATCAGGACGTCCGTGACGCACTGCAGACTTGAATTCCGTCACACGGGCCGGTCGTTAGCCGACCCGTCTAACGAGGTTCCTCCCGCGTGGCGTTTAGACTGGGCGGCCGCAAGGCCGCCCCCTTTGTTCGGCGCTGCTGACAAGTGCTTCAATAGCAGTACCGTCGGGGCACGCGGTGATAGCTACCGTCGCTGTAGCGCATCCAACAACGGCCGTCATACCAGTAATAACCGCCCGACCGCGGCTCCAATTGCGAACCCAGCATTGCGCCGGCCGCTGCGCCGATGATGCCGCCGGCAACGGCGCCGCCGGCTCTGCCGGTCGCAGCGCCGCCAATGATCGCGCCGGCCGTGCCGCCCAACAGTGCGCCGCCCAAGGTGTTGTTCTGCGCCGCCGCCGGCTGAATTGGGACCGCTATCGCAATCGCGAGCAATGCGACGGCCGTAGTGGTTCTTGTCATGAGAAGACCCCTTGTCCCCAGACATCTTATGTGACCCGAAGGAACTTTTCAATTTAGTGGCTGAAGTGCAGCATCATGACGACAGGCGTCGGTATTCTATGGACTGCGCAATATGCTGAGGGGACAGGCCTTCGTGACACTGGCATGAAGGCCTGTCGGGACCTGTGAGGAACGTCAAGTGAGCTTTTTCCCCGGTAAGGATCCGGCCGCCGGCGATGCCTACGCCTGCGACGCTATCGCGCATGTGGTGGTGCCGCGTACAGTCGATCTTGGCGACGGCTTTTCGGTGCGGCGCGCGCTGCCCTCAGCGCGTTCGCGCATGGTTGGGCCTTTTATCTTCTTCGACCATTTCGGGCCGGCGGAATTCCGTGCCGGCAACGGGCTCGACGTGCGGCCGCACCCGCATATCGGGCTCGCCACTGTCACCTACCTATTCGATGGCGAGATCATGCACCGCGACAGCCTCGGCACCGCGGTGGCGATCCGCCCTGGCGAGGTCAATTGGATGACCGCTGGGCGCAGCATCGTGCATTCCGAGCGCACCGGCGCCGAGAAGCGCGCAAGCGGCGGCGCGATCCACGGGCTACAGATGTGGGTGGCGCTCCCGGCGGCGAAGGAAGAGATCGAGCCGGCCTTTGCGCATCACGAGAGCGACGAATTTCCCCTGGTCAATGACGGCGGCGCCTTCGCGCGAGTCGTCGTCGGCTCGCTTTACGGCGAAACTTCGCCGGTACCGACTGTGCACGAGGCCTTCTTCGGCAATATTGCGCTCCGCCCAGCGGTGAGTCTGCCGCTCGATTCGGCTTACGAGGAGCGCGCGCTGTATGTGGTGGAGGGCACGGTCGATATCGCCGGCGACAAGTTCGCACCTGGACAGCTCGTGGTGTTCAAGCCGGGAGACCGGGCGACGATCAACGGCGCGACCGACGCGCATTTCGTCATCCTCGGCGGCGCGCCGATGGATGGCCCGCGCCACATCTGGTGGAACTTCGTCTCCTCGCGCAAGGAACGCATCGAGCAGGCTAAGGCGGAATGGAAAGCTGGCCACTTCGGCAAGGTGCCAGGCGACGAGATTGAATTCATCCCGCTGCCGGAGCAGTGAGCGCTATTTTTTCGGCAAATCAAGCCGAATGTGCAGTTCGCGCAATTGCTTCGGCGTCGCTTCCGAGGGCGCGCCCATCATTAGATCCTCGGCCCGCTGGTTCATCGGGAACAGCACTACCTCACGCAGGTTTTCCTCGCCCGCGAGCAGCATGACGATGCGGTCGATGCCGGGGGCGATGCCGCCATGCGGGGGCGCGCCGAGCGAGAGGGCGTGCAACATGCCGCCGAACTTTTTCTCAAGGACGTCTTCAGAATAGCCGGCGATTGCGAAGGCCTTCTTCATTACCTCGGGGCGATGATTGCGGATGGCGCCAGACGACAATTCGACGCCGTTGCAAACAATGTCGTACTGGATCGCCTTGATTGATAGGATCTTCTCCTGGTCCCCGGGGTCAAGTGCGAGGAATTCTTCAACACCTAAGTTTGGCATCGAGAATGGGTTGTGCGAGAAGTCGACCCGCTTCTCCTCCTCATTCCACTCGTACATGGGGAAGTCAACAATCCAGCAGAACTCGAAACGGTCCTCGGCGATGAGGCCGAGTTCCTGCGCAAGCTTGGTGCGTGCGGGGCCAGCAAATTTGACGAAGTCCCTCGGCTTGCCGGCGACAAAGAAGCAGGCATCGCCGACGCCGAGGCCCATCTGATCGGCGATCTGCTTGGTGCGTTCGGGTCCGATGTTCTTGGCCAGTGGTCCCGCACCGCTCTCTTCACTTTCGCGCCAGAAGATGTAGCCGAGGCCGGGTTGCGCCTCGCCCTGCGCCCATGAATTCATACGGTCGCAGAAGGCGCGGTTGCCCCCGTTCGGAGCCGGGATCGCCCAGACGGCATTGCCGGACGTCTCAAGAATCTTGGCAAAGATCTTGAACCCGGAGTCGCGGAAGGCCTCGCTCACGTCCTGCATCACCAACGGGTTACGCAGGTCCGGCTTGTCGGTACCGTACTTCGCCAGCGCTTCGGCGTATGGAATGAGCGGAAACTTTGCCGTCACCGTCTTGCCGTTGCTGAATTCCTCGAACACGCCGCGGATCACCGGCTCGACAGCGTCGAACACGTCCTGCTGGGTGACAAAGCTCATCTCCAGGTCGAGCTGATAGAACTCTCCGGGGGAGCGGTCGGCGCGCGCGTCCTCGTCGCGGAAACATGGCGCGATCTGGAAATAGCGGTCGAAACCGGCAACCATGATGAGCTGCTTGAACTGCTGCGGCGCTTGCGGCAGCGCGTAGAACTTGCCCGGATGCAGGCGCGACGGCACTAGATAGTCGCGCGCGCCTTCTGGCGATGAGGCGGTGAGAATCGGTGTCTGGAATTCGAAGAAGCCTGCCTCCTTCATGCGGCGGCGAATCGAGTCGATCACCTGCCCGCGCAGCATGATGTTGTTATGCAGGTGCTCGCGACGCAGATCGAGGAAGCGGTATTCGAGGCGGATCTCTTCGGGATATTCCTGCTCGCCGAAGACTGGCATCGGAAGCTCGGCGGCCGCGCCCAGTACCTCGACCTCGTCGATATAGACCTCCACCTTTCCGGTCGGCAGCTCGAGGTTAACAGTACCCTCGGGACGCCGGCGCACCTTGCCGTCGATGCGCACCACCCACTCCGAACGCAACGTCTCGGCCAGCTTGAACGCCTTGCTGTCAGGATCGGCCACCACCTGCGTGATGCCGTAATGGTCGCGGAGGTCAATGAACAGCACGCCGCCATGGTCGCGAATGCGGTGGCACCAGCCGGACAAGCGCACGACCTTGCTGATGTCGCCCTCGCGCAGGGACCCGCAGGTCTGGGAACGATAGCGATGCATGAAAACGCGTTTCCGGCCGAATTAAACGTCGAGTGAGGCGCGCGAAAAGCGCATGGGGGGTCGGCTTTGTCAAGGCAAGCGGCCTCGACAGGTCCAGGGACGATCTGCACACTGAATACCGCAATCCCGGACGATCAATGCCAAAAGCAAAACACTCAAAAAATGCTACTTCCGCGGCCGTCGAGATGACCGCGGCCGAAGCGACGGTGGCCACGCTGATGGCGCATGGACTTAATACCATCTACGCACTGCCGGGCGTGCATAACGACCACCTGTTCGACGCCATCCAGCGTGCCGGCGACCGCCTGCGCGTGGTACACACCCGTCATGAGCAAGGCGCCGCCTATATGGCGGTGGGTGCGGCGCTCGCGACCGGCAAGCCACAGGCCTATGCGGTGGTCCCCGGCCCCGGCTTGCTCAATTCCGGCGCCGCGCTGCTCACGGCCTACGGCATGAACGCGCCTGTGCTGGCACTGATCGGACAGATTCCAGCGGATGCCATCGGCGGCGGCTTCGGGCATCTGCACGAGATCCGCGACCAGTCCGGCATCCTCTCGTGCCTCGTTGATCATTACGCCCGTATCAAGGGACCGGTGGACGCTTCCGCTAACATTGCCAAGGCAATGCGCTCGATGCGCGAAGGCCGCCCCGGCCCGGCGGCGGTCGAATGCGCCATCGACGTGTGGGGCCAGCGCGGCAAGATCGCCACGCTGACATTGCCGTTGCCAACGCGCGGACCGAAGATCAACGACAATGCAGTACGGCGCGCCGCCAAGCTACTTGGTCACGCCAAGCGAGTGCTAATCGTCGTTGGCGGCGGAGCACAGGATGCTTCGCTGGAAGTGACGCAGCTGTCTGCCCTGCTGCAGGCGCCTGTGCTCGGCTATCGGCGCGGGCGCGGCGTGCTCGACAGCCGCGACCCGTTCAGCGTGACGCTGCCGCTTGGCCGCGATCTGTGGGGTGAGGCCAATGCGGTGCTGGCGGTCGGCACGCGGCTATTCAATCCGATGACAATGTGGGGCGTAGACAAAGAACTACAGATCGTGCGCGTTGACGCCAACCCGGAAGAACCCGCGCGCCTACGCAAACCGAAAGTGGCGCTGATCGGCGACGCCGCGCCGATTCTGCGGCGGTTAATCGACGAGCTCGAAAAATACAATGTGCGCCGCGTCTCGCGCCGAGACGAGATGCTGGTGCGGCAGACCCAATGGCGGGCGCGCCTCAGCAAACTCGCGCCGCAACTTGCTTTCCTCGAAGCCATCCGTGCCGAGCTGCCGGACGAGGGCATCTACGTGGACGAGGTGACGCAGGTCGGCTTCGTTGCCCGCCTCGCCTTTCCGGTTTACAAGCCGCGCACGTTCCTCTCGCCCGGCTATCAGGATAATCTCGGCTGGGGCTATGCCACTGCGCTTGGCGCGCAGCATGCTCAGCCAGACCTGCCGGTCATTTCGATCAACGGCGACGGCGGCTTCCTATACACCGGCAACGAACTTGCCACTGCCATCCGCCACCGCATCCCCCTGGTCGCGATCGTGTTCGCCGACGGTGCTTTCGGCAATGTCCGGCGCATCCAGGAAGAGCAGTTCGGTAATCGGCTGATCGCCTGCGACCTCGCCAATCCAGATTTCGTCAAGTATGCACAAAGCTTTGGCGCCGCCGGACGTCGGGCGTGCAGCCCCAAGGAGTTGCGCACCGCCCTCAAGGCCGCGTTTGGGGCGCGCGAGCCCACGGTGATCGAGGTGCCGGTCGGCCCCATGCCCTCGCCGTGGGAATTCATCCATATGCAGCAAATTCGCGGCCTATAAGGCGGGTTGCCACAAGCGGCCCGGATCGGCTTAGTTTGTCGTCCTGACAATGGATTTGATCACCACGACAAACGAACTTGCTGCGGTTTGCGCACGGATGGCGAAGCATCCTTTCGTGACCGTCGATACCGAGTTCTTGCGCGAGACCACCTATTACCCGCTGCTTTGCGTGGTGCAGATGGCCTCGCCCGACGAAGCGGTGGTGATAGACGCGCTTGCCGATGGCATCGACCTGACGCCCTGGTTTGGGCTGATGAACAACGAAACGGTGATGAAGGTATTCCACGCCGCGCGGCAGGACATCGAGATAGTCTGGAACATGGGCAAGAAAATCCCGCATCCGATCTTCGACACCCAGGTTGCCGCCATGGTGCTTGGCTATGGTGCCTCGATTTCCTACGATCAATTGGTGCAGCGTATCACCGCCGACACGCTCGACAAGTCGCATCGCTTCACCGACTGGACGCGCCGGCCGCTGTCCGACGCACAGATTTCCTACGCCGTTTCCGACGTGACACATTTACGCGACGTCTATCTCAAGCTCGCTGCCGATCTCGCCAAACGAGAACGCACCAATTGGGTCGAGGCAGAGATGAACGTGCTCACTTCGCCTGACACCTATCGCTCCGATCCGGAACGCGCCTGGGAGCGGCTCAAAAGCCGCGTGCGCAGACCCAAGGAGCTAGCGGTGCTGATCGAGATCGGCGCTTGGCGCGAGCGCGAAGCGCAGATGCGCGACGTGCCGCGCTCCCGCGTACTCAAGGACGACGTTGTCGCGGATATCGCGGTGCAGGCGCCAACCACGCTCGAGCGGCTCGGCCATTTACGTTCATTGCCGAAAGGATTCGAGCGTTCCCGCTGGGGCGAGCAGATCATCGAGGCGGTCAAGCGCGGGCTCGAGCGCGATCCCAGAACGCTACCGCGGCTCGAGCGCTTCCGCCCGGCGCCTAATGGTGCGGCCACCGTCGAGCTCCTTAAGGTGCTTCTGCGTATGACCGCCGAGCGGCATGGCGTCGCCGCCAAGATCATTGCCACCGTCGATGAGCTCGATCGCATCGCCGCCGACGACGAAGCCGACGTGCCGGCCCTGAGGGGCTGGCGGCGCGAATTGTTCGGAGAGAAGGCACTCGCACTCAAGCATGGCAAGCTAGCGCTGGCGGTTGATAAATACCGCGTGGTGACGGTGGATAGAGCTTAGTGCTCGATCCACGGCTCGCGGCCGACTAGGCGCGCGAGCTGGCGCAGCCGGTTGAACACCCGCTCGCTGCCGAGCCGGGCGTGGCGGCCCGGCAGAGTGAGAACCAGCTTGCCGCGCTTCACCTGGATCGGTGTGTTCGGCAGCACGCCGCCCTGCCCCGCCGTGAGAATGTAGGCAACCCGCATGGCGGCGCCAAGAACGCGCGCACGATCGAGCATGTGCGTAGTGGCAAGCTCGCGCAGGCGCGGCGACAGATCTTCTTCGCTCAAGCCAGCGTGACGGAAATAGACGGACAATGCGATATAGGCACGGCTCGGGTGATCGATCGCGACGAAGGCGCCGTGCGCGATGATGTTCATCGACTGCTCACCGCGATAGTCTGGGTGCGCGCGCCAACCGATATCGCCCAGCAGGCAGGCGGCATGGCGCAGGCGGCGCTCGTCGGCGCTTTCATCGAGTCCCGAGGACGACATGAAGCTGTCGGTCCATTCGATCAGTTCCATGCCGTGACGCGGCGAGCGCGAGCGCAGCACGTTGAGATCGGCCGCGGCCGAGATCAGCGGATCGCGCGCGCGTTCGCTCGGGTTAAGCAGCGAATAAAGGAGTCCCTCGCGCACGCCCAGCACCGAGATGATCACCTGATCCGGCTTGATGGAACGCACGAGGTGTTCCATGACCAGCGCGGCATATGCGAGCAGCGGCCGGCGGGCGGCGTTGACGACTTCGATCTTGGATAGCGTCTCGGTATCGACCCGGTGCACCAGCCGCGAGAACTCGAGCGCCTCGCGCGCCGAAATGCGATAATTGTGCATGACGTGGAACGGGTAGCCGGTCTGCCACATATGCAGCCGAGCGAGCGCACGCCAGGTCCCACCGACCGCGTAGAGTGTGCGGCCCTCGCCCACCTTCAGCATGTCGAGGTTCTCCAGGTAGTACTGGACGATCTTTTCCGCCTTCCTGAGCGACTTGCCCGTGAGATCCTGCAGCGCCAGTCCGCCGAGAGGCAGCGTTACACCGCCGCGCACGCGTGAGCCGTGAATGTCGATTAGTTCGAGCGAGCCGCCGCCCAGGTCGCCGACGATGCCGTCCGGCTTGTGAATACCGGACACGACGCCGAGGCCGGTGAGATGCGCCTCGCGTTTGCCCGACAGGATGGTGATCGGGGTGCAGCAAATGCGCTCGGCCTCTTCGGCGAAAGCGCGGCCGTTGCGCGCATCGCGGCAGGCCGCAGTGGCGATCGCCCAGATGCGGCGGACGTGTAACGTGTCGCATAGCGCGCGGAAACGCTTGAGGGTTTCGAGCGCGGTGTCAACAGCGTCCGGCGCCAAAAGACCAGTCGACTGCACTTGGCGACCGAGACCGGCGAGCACCTTTTCGTTGAAAATTGGCGTCGGCGCTCGCGTCAGCCCCTCGTAGATGACGAGGCGAATCGAGTTTGAGCCGATATCAATAACAGCTATCGGCGGCCCGTGGTCGAGCCGGCCCTTGACCGCGTTCATGATCGCAAGCGGATGACGGATGGAGCGCGAGCGCTTACGCGCCCTCGATGAGACGGCGTATAAGGCTCCGCGGCGACGACTCTTTGAGCGATTTCCCACGGCCCGACAGGCTCGGATTGGTCATGAAATACTTGTGGGCGTTGAATGGTTCCTCGCCCGGCGCGGCCTTTATGCGCATGGAACTGCCGTCCGGCAAGAGCGTCCAACTTTGCTCGTTATCCTTGAAGTTTGCGACCATGATCTGGCCGAGCACCTGCTCGTGCACGGTCGGATTGAGAATCGGGCACAGCGCCTCGACTCGGCGGTCCAGATTGCGCGGCATCATGTCGGCGGACGAGATGTATACCGCCGCCTCCGCATGCGGCAGGCCGTGACCGGCACCGAAGCAATAGATGCGGCCATGTTCGAGGAACCGGCCGACGATCGATTTTACGCGGATATTGTCCGACAGACCGGGCACGCTCGGTCGTAGGCAGCAGATGCCGCGCACCACCAGATCTATCTGCACGCCGGCGCCAGATGCTTCGTAAAGCGCGTCAATGATGCCAGGATCGACCAGCGCGTTCATCTTCATCCAAATCACCGCCGGCCTGCCTGCCCTAGCGTGGCCGATCTCCTGCTCTATGTGGTCGAGAATACGCTGGCGCAGGTTGATAGGTGAGATGGCGATCTGCTCGAGCTCGGCCGGCTCGGCATAGCCGGTGATGTAGTTGAAGATGCGGGCTACGTCGCGGCCGATCACCGCATCGGCGGTGAAAAAGGAAAGGTCAGTATAGATACGCGCCGTGACCGAATGATAATTGCCGGTGCCGGCATGCACGTAAGTAGCGAGCGCGCCCGCTTCGCGCCGCACGACCAATGACAGCTTGGCGTGTGTTTTCAGTTCGATAAAGCCGTAAACAACCTGCGCGCCGGCGCGCTCGAGGTCGCGCGCCCAACGGATATTAGCCTCCTCGTCGAAGCGTGCCTTGAGTTCGATCAGCGCGGTGACCGACTTGCCGGCCTCGGCAGCCTCGACCAGCGTCTTCACGATCGGCGACTCCGCCGACGTGCGATAGAGCGTCTGCTTGATCGTGATCACGTCGGGATCGCGTGCGGCCTGCTGCAGGAACTGCACCACGACGTCGAAGGATTCATAAGGATGGTGGACGATCAAGTCTTTCTGCCGTATAGCGGCGAAGCAGTCGCCGCCATGATCGCGGATGCGCTCGGGATAGCGGGGATTGTAAGGCACGAATTCGAGATCGGGGCGATCGAGCTTGGTAAGCTGCGAGAGATCATTGAGCGCCAGCACGCCGTCGACCATGAACACTTCATCGTCGCTGACCGCGAGCGCGCGCTGCACGAAGCCGCATAGCTCGCTCGACATCGAGGCACTCAGTTCGAGGCGGATTACCGAACCGCGCCGGCGCTGTTTGAGCGCCGTCTCGAACAGCCGCACCAGATCCTCGGCCTCTTCTTCGATTTCGACTTCGGAGTCACGGATGGCACGGAAGGCACCGTGGCCCTTGACCGTGTAGCCCGGAAACAACCGGCCGATGAACAGCACGGTCGCCGCCTCAAGCGTGATCAGGCGAATTCCTTTCGTGCTTGGCAGCCTGATAAAGCGCTCGATCTTCTGTGGCATGCGGATCAGCGCGTTCATTGCCTTACCGTCGCGAACGCGCACGAGCTGCAGTGCGATCGAGAAGGCAAGGTTCGGAATGAACGGGAACGGATGCGCGGGATCAATGGCGAGCGGCGTCAAGAGCGGGAAGACGTGGGTAAGGAAGCGTTCCTCGAGCCAGGAACGCTCGAATTTCGTCAGGTCGGCGCCGCCGACCAGCGTGACATCGGCGGCGGCGAGCTCCAGCCGCAACTCGATCCAGCGCTGCTGCTGATCATAAGCGAGGCTCGCGACCGCTTCGCCGATGCGCGCGAGCTGCTCGCTCGGCGTCAAGCCATCGGGGCTGCGCGTTGTGATACCCTGACGCACCTGTCCCTTCAGGCCGGCGACGCGCACCATGAAAAATTCGTCGAGGTTGTTGGCCGAGATTGACAGGAAGCGTACCCGCTCGAGCAGCGGATGGCTCTCGTTGGCGGCCTCGTCCAGGACGCGGCGATTGAAATGCAGCCAAGACAGTTCGCGATTGATGAACCTTTGCGGCTTCGCGGTTAGGCCCTCTGCCGACGCACGAGCGGCGGCGTTCGGGTCGCCGAACGAAGCGATTTCATCAACTGGTGCAATAGCTTGTGCTCGATCTGCCATCGTAAGTGAAGCCTGAAAGGCCGAATCCCTAGCCAAGAAAATGGCCGCTGGATGACAGTTCGCGCCAGCTGGCGCGTTTCGTCAAGTAAACGTCACCGATGTCGTTAAGCGGAAATCTCACGGAAAAGCTTGGCGGCAAGTGCCCGCGTTATTGGGCGATGTTGGCGCATCGCCTCTTCATCGAGCCGAGCGACCGCTGTGCGCGCGCCGACGAACGAACGCTCGATGCGGTTGGCGACATAGTTCACCAACGCATCGTCAACGTTGAGCTGCCGGTCGGCGGCAAGCTTTACAATCAGCGAGCGCAGCAGCGAATCGTCGGGCGCTGCGAGTGAAACGCTGGGAATCGCCCGCATGCGTGACGCAAGATCATGGATCGCCACCGGAAATGTGGTCAAAGGCGAGCGCGAGGTGATGAGCATATAGGCGCCCTGCTCACGCGCGAGATTAACGAGATGAAACAGCGCACGCTCGTCGAGTCCGGCAAAGGCCAGATCCTCCAGCACCAGCGCGCCGGTGGCCAAGGCCGTCGGCAATCCGCTCTCCTCCAGCAATTTCGCCGTCAGCACGCGCGCGCCGGTCGCCTTCGCCCAAATTGCGGCAAGATGGCTCTTGCCGCAGCCTTCCGGGCCGATCAGTGCCACGATGCGGTCCGGCCAATCCGGCCAGCGCTCGATGAGCGTAAGTGCCGCGATATTCGAGGGACCGATCAAGAAGTCCTCGCGCGCGAAACTTTCGGCGTGATCGAGCGCGAGTACCAGTTGACGCGGAATGACCGAACTTTGCATGCCTCTTAACCTGAGTCACCGGTGTAGAGCGCACTCTCGCTATAGCGTTGCAAGCCAAAGCGCACTAGCACGCCGATCGTTGCAGCGGACCAAGAGGCCGACGAAGCCGAACACATAGCCAAAGGCAAGAAGCGCGAGCCAGAACAGCACCTGCCGCTCGGAAGGCATGCCGACCTCGGCCGCCTCGGGACGCGGACGGGTTCGTGCGCGCTGGCTCACGGTCCGGTCGTTGCGCTGTTCATGTGACGCACCCACTCGGCCACGTAGGCGCCGACCGAAAGCAAGGTCAGGGCCGCAACCAGCCCCATCAATACCAGCTTGAGCGTATCTACCTGGATGGCGAAGCCGAGCGAGCCGAGCACTACACAAGCAAACAGGATCTGCGCCACTGTATTGAGCTTGGAGACCACAAGAGGCCGGATCTTAAGCGGACTGCCGATCAGCCAGGCTAGTAGGATTCCACCGACGATCAAGATATCGCGCGAGACTACCAAGATCACCAGCCAGCCCGGGATAAAGCCGTTTATGCCGAGGCTGAGATAGATCGAGACGATCAGAGCCTTGTCGGCGAGCGGGTCGAGGTAGGAGCCGAGTTCGCTGGTCATGTGAAAGCGCTTGGCGAGGAAGCCGTCGACGGCGTCACTCGCCCCGGCCGCCAGGAACAGCACGAAGGCAATCCACATCGCGCCCGATGCGATCGCCCAAACCACGAACGGCACCAGCAAAATGCGCCCCAGCGTTATGAGGTTTGGAATACTCAAGCACAGTCCCGGCGTGAAGTGGTCCGATCCGACCCGGAATTGTAGCAATCTCGGCAGTATAACGGCGCGCGCACCATTGCGCGACGTGCGTTTTCAACGTAGGACCGCCGTTATGGCAGACAAGAAGCGCGGGCTCACGTACGCGCAGGTCGGTGTCGATATTGATGCTGGCAACCGGATGGTAGAGTTGATCAAGCCGTTGGTGCGCACCACCAAGCGTGCCGGGGCGGACGCGGAAATCGGCGGCTTCGGCGGCCTTTTCGACCTCAAGCGCTGTGGCTTCAGCGACCCGGTGCTGGTGGCGGCCACGGACGGCGTCGGCACCAAGGTCAAGATTGCCATCGAGACCGGCCGCCACAACACCATTGGCATCGACCTCGTCGCCATGAGCGTGAACGATCTAGTGGTGCAAGGCGCCGAGCCCCTGTTCTTCCTTGACTACTTTGCATGTGGGAAACTCGAGCCAGAAATCGGTGCCGCGGTGGTCGCCGGCATCGTGCTCGGCTGCAAGGAGGCCGGCTGCGCGCTGATCGGCGGCGAGACGGCTGAGATGCCGGGCGTCTATCAGGAAGACGACTACGATCTCGCCGGCTTCGCGGTTGGCGCCGCCGAGCGCAATGCGCTGCTCCCGCGACTCGATATCGCGGCGGGCGACGTGATCATCGGCCTCGCCTCCTCAGGCGTACACTCCAACGGCTATTCGCTGCTGCGCAAGGTCGTGGAGAAATCCGAGCTAGGGTGGGAAAATCCGGCGCCCTTTGCCAATGCGCAGACATTGGGTGAAGCGATCCTCACGCCGACGCGGATCTACGTAAAATCGTGCCTGGTCGTGATCCGCACGACAAAAGCCGTGAAGGGACTGGCGCATCTCACAGGGGGCGGATTTCCCGACAATATTCCGCGCGTGCTTCCGGACGGCTTGGGTGCGCGCATCGATCTTGCGCGCGTGACGGTCCTGCCCGTGTTCAAGTGGCTGGCGAACGAAGGCGGCATTGCGCAGAACGAGATGCTTCGCACGTTCAATTGCGGCATCGGCATGATCGCGATTGCCGCGCCCAAGGATGCCGCCTCAGTCACGAAGGCTTTCACCGACGCGGGCGAGAAAGCCCTCGCCATTGGCG